>CEPA01069044.1_pt1 | contig 16788 bp, 14 predicted proteins | sample 356241 | NCBI WGS metagenome assembly CEPA01 (sample SAMEA2620542, study PRJEB7988) | marine metagenome | biome: marine biome (ENVO:00000447); feature: surface water layer (ENVO:00002042); material: "saline water (ENVO:00002010), including plankton (ENVO:xxxxxxxx)" | depth 5 m
GTTGAGAGAATATTTCCACTTCATTCACCAAATATTGATTCAATTAAAGTGTTGAAAAAAGGAAAAGTTAGAAGAGCTAAGCTTTACTATTTGAGAGAATTAAAAGGTAAGGCCGCTAGAATTAAAGAAAGAAAATAGAGTTTTTATATTCTTGGAAATGCTCTCAAAAATAATTATTATAAATTGTTAGAGAGCATTTTTTGTTATAATTAAAGTATGAAGAAAAATCAAAAACAATCAGATTCAAAACAGGCACAGCTGGCAAAAAAATTAAGTCAGATTGGTATTGCCCTTTCCTCTGAAAAAAATATATTAAAGTTACTTGAAATGATTCTATCAGAATCAAGATCATTCACTAATTGTGATGCAGGAACATTTTATAGGATTTCAAAGAGTAAAAAGAAATTACAGTTTACAGTAATGCATAATGATACGATGAATGAGTATTCTGGAGGTAATTCTGGGATAAAACCATCTTTGAAGCCTTTAGATTTATATGATAAAAATAAAGAGCCTAATATGAATGCTGTTGCTTCTTATGTATATCACAAGAAAGAATCATTAAATATTCCAGATATTTATAAAGACAATACGCCTCTGTCGGAGGGGTCAAAAGCATATGAGAAATTTTCAGGATATAGAACTAATTCTATGCTTGTTGTTCCTATGATTAATCATGAAAATGAAGTCATTGGAATTTTGCAATTACTTAACGCCAAAGATGAAGATGATAATATTATCCCATTTGATTTAGAATTTAATGATCTTATTCAGTCATTGGGCAGCCAAGCTGCTGTGGCATTAGATACCGTTGAGCTAATTGACGAGGTAGAAAATCTTCTTGAATCAATAATTAGATATACTGTAAAAGCGATTGATAGAAGAAGTCCTCATACAGCAGGTCATTCAAGCAGGGTCGCATGGTTTACAAGAAGGCTAGCTCAGATTATATCAGATAAGAAAGACGGTCCATTTAAAGATATTAATTATACAGAAGAGCAGCTAAAAGAGATTTGGATTTCTGGTATTATGCATGATGTTGGTAAAATAGGTGTCCCTGAAGCGGTTCTTGAAAAAAGAAATAGATTAGATGGCGCTAATTTTCAATTAGTTTTAGAAAGATTTTACACAATTAAAGAAAACTTCATTTTTAATTCAAAAATTAGAAACCTTAAAAATAATAAATCTGAAGATTTTGTTGATGATGAGTTGAAAACTAATTTAGATGAGTGGAATAAAGAGTTTGAATTTATTAATTGGCTTAATAAGCCTGGGTTTTTACCAGATGATAAAGAAGAATATTTGAGAGATATAGCTAAAAAAACATATTTAGATTCTTCTGGTAATGAGCACCCATATATAACTGATGAAGAGTTAGTATCATTAAGTATTAAAAAAGGAAGCTTAAATGATGATGAACGAAGTAAAATTCAAAAACATATTATTCACACAAAAACTTTGTTAAATAAATTACCTTTTCCCAATAAGTTGAAGAATGTACCCTTCTATGCTTCTTGTCATCATGAACATGTTAATGGCAAAGGTTACCCTAATGGTTTAAAAGGAGATGAGATTCCTTTGCCTGCTCGTATCATGTGTGTTGCAGATGTTTGGGATGCAGTTACTGCTCAAGATAGACCATATAAACCACCTACTCCAATAGATAAGGCCTGTGAGATTTTAAAGAATGGTGCAAAATTTGGTGAGTTTGATAAGGATGTTGTTGATTTATTCATTAATGAAAAAGTATGGGAGAAAAAGTAATACATGCTTTCTCAATGGAATCAAAAATTATGAGTAAAAGTGATATTGCCCGTGAGGCACTTAAGAACATCCCCTCTTTAGATAAAATTTTATCTACATCTAATAATTCTAACAAGGTCCCATCTCATCTTCTAAAATCTAAAATTAACCATTTCTTATCTAATTTAAGATTAGAGATTAATCAAGGAAAGATTCCAGATGATATTCCTAAGTATATTCATCAAAATGTTGAAAAAATAATTCTTTTAAATAGTATCCATAGTTTAAGAAGTGTTATTAATGGAACTGGAATTATATTAAATACAGGTTTAGGCAGAGCTCCACTATCTAAAGATATGATTTTATCGGTTGCGGAATCAATTTATCCATACAGTAATTTAGAAGTGAATATTGGTTCTAACTCTAGAGGGAATAGACTTGATCATATCTCTCCAATTATAAATAGTTTGGTTGGTAGCGAACAATCATTAATGGTTAATAATAATGCAGCAGCAGTTATGATAATGCTTAACTCTATATGTAAAAATAAAAAAGTTATCATCAGCAGAGGTGAGCAGGTAGAAATAGGGGGCTCATTTAGAATCCCAGATATAATTGAAAGTTCTGGATGTAAAATGGTAGAGGTAGGTACAACAAATAAAACCAAACTATCAGATTATGAAAATGCAATAGATAAAGATACTGCAGCAGTTTTGGTTGTTCATACATCTAATTATAAAGTTGTTGGATTTACAGAATCTGTAGATTTTGATAAATTATCTCAGTTGTGCAAATCCAAGGGAGTAGAATTATTATTTGATCTTGGAAGTGGAGCAATTTTAAATGATAATTCATCAAACATTCCATTTGAAAGAAAAATTAATGAGTATTTAACATCTGGAGCAAGTGTAGTAACCTATAGTGGAGATAAGCTTCTAGGTGGTATTCAATCGGGTATATTGAGTGGTAAAAAAGAATTGATAGATAGAATATATAAAAATCCAATGTATCGCACGCTTAGATGTGATAAGTATAGGATTGCTTTAATGGAAAAAATTCTTAGAACATATGACTCTAGAGATAGTGTAACTAAATCGAATTTAGCCTTACAGCTTTTTTTACGTAGTAGAGACCATTTAAATAAAAATGCTCAAGAAGTAATCAAAAATTTAAATGATAATATCAAGAAAAGTTTCACCTTTAAAATCACAGATACATTAGTAGAAGCTGGGAGTGGGTCTTTACCTACCGAAACAATTGAAAGTGTTGCCATAACCATAAAATCAGATGTATTAAGTTCAAATAAAATTTCAAAAAAATTACGTCTATGCAATTCACCTATATTTAATTATATAAAAAATGATTTAGTACATATAGACTTCAAAGCAATTACAGATGATCAGCTTGATTTACTCTCAGACCAAATAAATTTATGTCTATAGATAATCAAGTAGTTGTAGGAATGTCAGGGCATATAGATCATGGCAAAACATCACTAGTCCAAGCATTAACAGGTAAAAATACCGATAGTCTTGATCAAGAAAAATTAAGAGGAATGACTATTGATATTGGCTTTGCATATCTTGAAGATAAAGTGACAATAATAGATGTTCCAGGTCACGAAAAATTTGTAAAAAATATGCTTTCAGGAAGTACTGGTATCGATATAGCTGTTTTAGTAATTGCTGCTGATGATGGGGTAATGCCTCAGACTAAAGAGCATTTTGAAATTTTAAAATTATTAAATATTAAAAATGGATTTGTAGTTTTAAATAAAGTTGATCTAGTTGAAAATGATTGGATAGAGCTAGTTAAAAAAGATATATTAGATTTAACTGATTCAAGTTTTATGCATAATACTAAAATTATTGAAACATCAGTTATTGAAAAAATAGGTATAGATGATGTAAAACATCAAATTATAGAAATGGGATCTACTATTCCTTCTAAAGAAAATACTGGATTATTTAGAATGCATATCGATAGAACATTTAGTAAAACAGGATTTGGAACAGTTGTCACAGGTACAGTATCCAGTGGGTCAGTAAGTGTTGGCGAAACTGTTGAGATATTGCCTGGGAATCAACAATCTAAAATTAGAAACATACAAACACATGGTAGAGATGTAGATAAAACTAATATTGGAGAAAGAGCAGCAATTAATTTAAATAATATAAGTTCAGCTGATTTATCTAGGGGATATCACCTTTCAAAGCCTAAAACTTATCAACAGAATAATTCATTTATAGCTGAAATATCTATTATTGATAAAAATAAATACTCAATAAAAAGCAATCAGAGAGTTCGAGTTCATTTGGGGACTAAAGAGGTGATGGCAAGAATTTCAATTATAAAAAATAATATTGAGAGTGATCAAAATAAAGTCATGGCATTATTTAAATTAGAAAATAGTTTAGTGTGTGGAATTGGTGATCGATTTATTATTAGGCAATACTCTCCAGTAGTAACAATTGCAGGTGGAATTATTCATGATATAACTAGAGATAAAGTCTGGAAAGAAATAAAGAAACTAGCATTAGATTTTATAGGTAAAAATAGATATGAAAGATTATATAGTATAGTTTCAGCTATCCCCTCAAAAAAACCATTAGAGTACAGAAATATTGAAAATTATTTAAATATGTCAAAAATTGAATTTGATAGTATCTTAAGTAATGATGATCGATATGAGATCATTGAACATAATAAAATATCATGGGTAGTAACAAAAGCAAATACAAAACTTTTAATAGAAAGTATAAAAAAGTTTATTTCAGACTATCATACTCAAAACCCAATGATTGAGGGGTGTAATAAAAAAGTTATTGGTCAAAAAATAAAAATTGAAGAAAATTTTTTAACATTTCTTCTAGAAAAAATGAAAAACAATAAAATAATAAAATCAAATTTAAATTTTTGGTCTATGTATAACTTTAGTTTAGGTCTGAAGGATAAAGATTTAAAGTATAAAGATCAGATTTTAAGCCACCTTAAGGAAAATGATTTTATTGATATTTCTAATAATGATTTTTTTATCAAGAATAATATAAATAAAGATGTTTTTTATGGAATAGTAAATTATTTAGAGAGTAAAAATGAAATCGTCAAAATAGATTCAAATATTTTTGTGTCTCTTAACAAAATTAAATTAATGAAAAAATTGATATCTGATTTTTTTAAAGTAAATGAATCTTTAAGCGTTCCAGAATTTAAAGAAATGACAAACCTTACTAGAAAATATGCAATTCCCGTATTAGAATATTTTGATAAAATTAACTATACTTATAGAATTGATAATCGAAGAAAATTATCAGAGGTACTAAATGTCTAAAAAACAATTAGGAACTCCAGTTATGCGACAATTTTGGGAGATGAAAAAGAATAATCCTGATTCTATACTCCTATTTAGAATGGGTGATTTTTATGAAACTTTTGAAGAGGATGCTAAAACTACATCAAATATTCTAGGAATTGCGCTGACCAAAAGATCTAATGGTGCAGCGGCTGATGTTCCTTTAGCAGGATTCCCTTATCACGCATTAGATCAGTATCTGCATAAACTGCTATCAAATGGACATAGAGTTGCTATCTGTGAGCAGGTAGAAGACCCAAAAGAATCAAAAGGTATCGTTAAAAGAGAGGTCGTTGAAATTGCATCTCCAGGAACATCAATATCTGAGGGGTATTTAAAGGACGGAGAAAATAATTATTTGGCTTCAATAGTTTTTAGTAAAAATCGTTTTGGATTTTCTATTTTAGACTATTCTACTGGTGAGTTTAAAGGGCTAGAGCTTTCCATTGATGATCTAGATCAAATTATTTCTCAATATAATATAAAAGAATTGGTTATATCTGAATCTCAATTTGATACTTATCACCATATTATCTCTAAATATGATTTAATGATTTCCAAAGTTTCAAATTGGTATTTAGATGTTAAAATTTCAAATGATTACTTAAAAGAGCATTTTAATCTTATTACCTTAAAAGGCTTTGGGATTGAAAATAAAAATTTACTTATAAAGTCAGCCGCACTTGCATTAGACTATGTAAATAAAAACTATTGCGGCAAAGTAAACCACATAATTAGTTATAAAAAAATAAATGACAGTGATGTGATGATTTTAGATGGCTATACAGTTAAAAATTTAGAGATTTTTAAATCAATATCATCTGGTAATAATAGTGGAACATTAATTAGCTCTATAGACAAAACTAAAACATCAGCTGGTAGTAGATTATTAAAAAAAATTATATCAAGACCACTTACAAATATTAATAAAATAAATAAAAGACTAGACAGAATTGAAGAATTAAATGAAAATTTAGAAACTAGAGATTTTATTATTGATAAGTTAGAAGAGTGTTCTGATTTAGAGAGATTAATATCAAAAATTTCTGCCAATAAGGCAAATCCACGGGATCTCATATCCCTTTCAAGCTCTCTTGAAATATTAGATTTAATTTCTGACTATATCCTTAAAGACAATCTTAGAAAAAATTCTGATTTAGTTAAATCAAGATTTGATTTAAAAGACATTATAAAAAATATTAGTAATAGTGTTATTAGCGATCCCCCAGCAAACGTACAAAAAGGATCTTTTATCAAAGATGGAGTTGATATAAAGCTTGATGAATATAGAAAATTATCCAAAAATGCTAAAGATTGGTTGGTTACTTATCAACAAAAGATAAAAGATGAAACTGGAATTAATAAGCTTAAAGTTGGTTATAATAGAGTTTTTGGATACTACATTGAAGTAACTAATACTCATTTAGATAAGATACCTGATTATTTTATAAGAAAGCAAACTCTAACAAGTGCTGAGCGTTTCTTCACTGAAGAATTAAAGGAATATGAAGATAAAATTTTATCTGCTGAAGAAAATATAGTTAAAATCGAATTGGATATTTTTAATTCTTTAAGAGATTCTATTTTATTGAATATTGAAAACATTCTAGCAAATAGTAAGATTTTAGCTAAGCTAGATATCTCAACCTCATTTTCAAAGCTATCAGAGGATAAAAAATATATAAGACCTATATTATTAAATGATAAAAAGATAGAGATTATAGGATCAAGACATCCTGTGATTGAAGATCTTTTAGATTTTAATGATGAGTTCATTCCAAATGATATACAGATCAATATAAAAAAGAATCAAGTCTCATTGATAACTGGTCCTAATATGTCAGGTAAAAGTACTTATTTAAGACAGATAGGAATTATTGTTATACTTGCTCAATCTGGATGCTACGTACCATGTGAATCAGCAAAAATTTCAATTATAGACAGGCTTTTTACTAGAGTTGGAGCTTCTGATAATTTAGCTGGTGGAGAGTCAACATTTCTAGTTGAAATGAATGAAACAGCAAATATTTTAAATAATTTAACAAACAATAGTCTTATTCTTTTAGATGAGATTGGAAGAGGAACATCGACATATGATGGGTTATCAATTGCTTGGGCAATAACTGAATATCTTCATAATTCCAAAAAGTCTCCAATTACATTATTTGCAACTCACTATCATGAGTTAATTAACTTGGTAGAAAATTTAAATAATGCAGAAAATTATAGCGTTATGGTAAAGGAAGATGACGATAATGTGGTATTCTTACGAAAAATCATTAAAGGAGGTACAGATAAGAGTTATGGTATACATGTTGCAAAAATGTCTGGGATCCCCAAAAGAGTAATTAATCGAGCAAACCATATTTTAAGCTCACTATCATCTGAAGAAAAATCTATAGATTTTGATAATAAAGAATATGATGAAGTAGATAAAAATGAAGATCAAATTAAGGATTTTCTTGAAAGCATGAAATCAATTGATGTGAATAATATAAGTCCTATTGAGAGCTTAATTTTACTAAAACAATTAAAAGATGATGCTAGTGAGATTAATTAGTAATTTTATCATTCTGCTAGGTCTGATTTTTCCTTTAGAATATAGTGATTATGGTTTCGAGATTTTTTCATTATCAGGAGATGCAAAAATCCATTCCTCAGCAGGTTGCCCTCATGACTATTCAATGTCAATAAATGATCTTTATACATTGAATGACTTTCATAAAAAGGGAAAACTTTCTTTAACATACACTAATTACTATTCTGGATTAGTTAGTTATTTTCAAAGTTCATATATATATAAAAGTACAGATAAAGCTAAAATTGGTATTTCTTTTTTACATAAAGAAATTAAAGATATACCAAATACACAAAATGCATGGGCTGATGTAGGCTCAATTATTTCTCAAGATCAAATTGATTATAGTAACATTGAATACTATGATGATAGACAGGTAGCATTAATATTATTATATAGTTCCTCATCTCGTTTAGGAAGTTATGGTCTTAAAATTAAGCCAATATATACTTCATTATTGGATTTTTCGGCACTTGGTATTGCATTTGATTTAGGATTCAATAAAGCATTTAATAAAAAAGTAAAATTGGGTCTAAATATTGAAAATATTTTTTCTTATAATAGATGGAGTACAGGTAAAGTATATTCAAAATATCCAAAAATAAATTTATCTAATTCATATAAAGGTAAAAGTTTTTATTTGATGAATGAAATATCTATCAAATATAAACAAAGTAGCATAGATAGAGTTATTTATGCTTTTGGATTAGAAAAAGAATTTAAAAATAGTTTAAATCTTAGGTTTGGTTATAGTGATCAAACTATAGCTCTTGGGGTTGGATTTAGATATAAAGATATATTTTATTCATATAGTTATAGTCCACAATTAAAAGATATTATTCTTGGACATGACCACCAGTTTAGCATATTATTAGACCTCTCTAAAATTAAATTATAATTTATTACAAATAAGGTAGATTCTATATGATGATGAGCATGACAGGTTACGGTAAAAGAGAGCTCGAAAATTCAGATATTAGTATATCAGTTGAATTAAAATCTATAAATAGTAGATATTTAGAAGTGAACCATAAGATCCCAAGGCTATTTTCTGAGGAAGAGGATGCAATGTTAGCTTTAGTTAGAAAAAAACTTCTTAGAGGAAAAATAATTTTAAACGTTAATTATACGTTATTAAATGACAATCTAAATCAAATTAATCTTAATGAAAATAAAGTAAATGAATATATAAGTATTTCTAGAAAACTAAATAGTAGTAAGGTTATAAAAGATGAGTTAACTATAGATAGACTATTGACATTACCTGAAGTGATTTCAACTAGAACTACCTCCTCAAATATATCTTATAAGAGGATATTATCTAAATCTATAAATGATGCAATATCTGATTTGATTATTATGCGCACCAAAGAAGGTGAAAATTTATCAAAAGATATTTTGTCCAGGTTAAAAAAAATCAAAAAAGACCTAGCATTAATTGTAAAAATTTCCGAACGTACACAGAAGGAAATTCTTAGGAACTATAAAAAGAAAATCAAATTACTGTTTGATGACAATGATAAAATTATTTTGGATGACAGTAGATTACTTCAAGAAATCGTTATTTTTATGGAGAAAAAAGATATTCATGAAGAGATTACAAGACTTCAAAGTCATATTGATTTATTTGTAGATTGTATAGTTAAAGGTAAAAATGAAAAAGGAAAAAGAATGACCTTTTTATTACAAGAATTTCTTAGAGAAATAAACACAATAGGGTCCAAAACAGACAATATAAAAACAAGTCATTTAGTTGTCAGTATAAAAACTGAGATTGAAAAAATAAGGGAACAGGTTCAAAATATATTATGAAACAAGGTAAACTAATTGCATTATCAGCTCCATCTGGTACGGGCAAAACAACAATTTGCAAAGAATTATTAAGAAGAAATAAAGATTGGTTGTTTTCCGTATCTGTAACCACCAGAGAGCAAAGAGATGGAGAAATTCCTGATAAAGATTATATTTTTATTACAAATGAGAAGTTTGATCATTTAATTAAATTTGGAGATTTGTTAGAATATGAGTGGGTACATGGTAATAGGTATGGCACACCAATAGCACCCCTAGAAAATGCTCTGGATAAAGGTAAAATAATTCTTCTTGATATTGATGTTAAGGGAACATGTACACTCATGGAAGAGTTTGAAGATGATGTTATATCAATTTTCATCGAACCTCCGGGCGAGGATATTAACGAACAGATTGAATCGGTACAACAAAGATTGAAAGATAGAGGTCAAGAATCTGAAACATTAATTAAACAAAGAACAAAGAGATTACAGCTTGAAATGGAATATAAAGAAAAATTTCACTTTCATTTTGTTAATGAAGATTTGAAAAAAACTGCAGATAAAATTGAAAAAACAATTAGGAGAAAAATTAAATGAATATAAAAGCGCTTCAAATAAGAAAATTATTTAATGATAATGAAGATTTATATGAAAAAGTTGTAGTTGCTTCTAAAAAGCAAAGACAAATTATAGAATCAAGAGCTTTGAACTATGAAGCATTTCAAGACATAGAAGATACAGAGCAGCTTGAACAATTTGATGATATCGATCATGATATAGATAAACCAATTTCTATAGCAATGGAACAATTATTATCTGATGAGTTAAATTGGAAATATACATCTGAGGATGAAGACTAGTATTTAAAGTTTGCGATGAATGCTCAACCCCTAAAAGATAGTCCTACAAGATTTGAACCTCAATCCTCTGAGGCAGAAAAAGCTGTATTAGGTTCAATGTTAATTAGTAAAGAGGCAATACCAAGAGCAATGTCCTTTTTAACAGAAGAATCATTTTTTGATGAGAAAAATAGAATCATTTACAGAAATATTATGCAGCTTTTTGAGAATAATTCAGCAATAGATGCTGTGAGTCTTACAAATAGTTTAAAAAAAAATAAAGAGCTTGAAAGTGTTGGAGGTGCATATTATATAACTGGTCTTTCAAATGAGGCTCCATCTCATGAAAATATTGAATATTATGCATCAATTGTTAAAGAGAAATATGTATTAAGAACAATAATTAATGTTGCTAAAGAAATGTCATCTGAAGCTTTTAATGATCAATTGGATGTTAGTTCTATTTTAGATAAAGCAGAGCAAAGGTTATTTGAGATTTCGCAGAAGTCTCAATTAAATAAGTTTAGTGATGTAAACTCTATGTTGGAACAGGTTTTAGATAACTGGGCAAATAGAAAGAAAGGAGCATTGACAGGAATTGCTTCAGGATTCACTTATCTTGATAATATGCTTTCTGGATTTCAGAAATCTGACCTAATTATTTTAGCAGGAAGACCATCTATGGGTAAAACAGCTTTAGCTTTATCTATGGCAAGAAACTCTGCAGTTGAATTTAATCATAAAGTAGGTATTTTTAGTTTAGAGATGTCTAATCAACAACTTGCAGAGAGGTTGATAACTTCTGAAGCCAGAGTTGATAGTCATCTAGTCCGGACTGGTAGACTACCAAAGAGTGAATGGAAAAACCTTGCAGCCGCAGCAGGAACTTTATCTGAGGCATCAATTTATATTGATGATTCAGCATCACTCAATATCCTTGAATTAAGAGCAAAAGCTAGAAAGCTTAAATCAGAAAAAGATATTGATATAATATTTGTTGATTATCTTCAATTATTAAATCATGGAGGTAGATCTGAAAGTCGGCAACAAGAAATTTCGTTTATTTCAAGGTCTTTAAAAGCTTTAGCTAAGGAGCTTGATATACCAATCATTGCACTTTCTCAGCTATCTAGAGCAGTTGAAAGTAGATCAGAGCAGAGACCTATAATGTCGGATTTAAGGGAAAGTGGTGCAATTGAGCAAGATGCAGATATTGTTTTGTTCATTTATAGAAAATTTGTTTATTCAAAAGATGAGCTTGATCGGGGCTTAGCTGAGATAATTATAGCCAAGCATAGAAATGGTCCAACAGGAAATGTTGATCTGGCTTTCTTTGATAATTTTGCCAAATTTGATAATCTTGATTACAGACATCAAGATGTTGATATCCCCTCTTAAAAATGGTTATAAATACGATTAAAAATTTAATGTCTAGAGATGGGACATTCTCTGATGGTGATTTTTTCCAAATATTATCTAATCTTTCATTAGATCATAATAATTCTGAGCACAAAAATGATATTGAAATGATAAGAAATGCGTTTCATATTGGTTATTCTGCTCATAAAGGACAGCTTAGGAAGTCTGGTGAGGAATATTTCACTCATTGCATAGCTGTTGGTCTACAACTCTCAACTTGGAATATGGATCGAGATGTTGTTATTGCTGGATTGCTTCATGATACACTCGAGGATACAAGTTTAACAAAAAAAGATATTATTACTCATTTTAATGAAGATATTGCTAATCTCGTTGAAGGAGTATCAAAGTTGTCTGACATAAAATTTAATAGTAGAGAACAAAAGCAACTTGAAAACTTCATGAAAATGTTTTTATCTATTGCAAAAGATATAAGAGTTGTAATAATAAAATTTGCAGACAGACTACATAATCTTAGAACATTAAATCATCTACCATTAATGAAAAGAACTAGAGTTGCAAAAGAAAGTAGAGATATATTTGCACCTCTCGCTCATCGATTAGGTATGAATAATGTTAAATCAGAAATGGATGATATAATTTTTCAGACATTAGAGCCTAAAACACATAAAGAGATAAAAAAGAAAGTAAGAGACTCTAAAAGAAAAAGAGAAAATTATATTAGTAAATTTATTTATCCGATAAAAAAAGAGTTAGATAAAGTAGGTCTTGATGCTGCTGTTTATGGAAGAGCTAAAAACTTATCCTCCGTATTTTATAAAATGCAGAACCGTTCAAAAGATTTTGATGAAATCTTTGATCTATTTGCAATAAGAATTATCGTTTCCGAGAAGGATGCGTGCTATGTTGCTCTAGGTTTAATTCATGAATTATATAAACCTGTTCAAGATAGATTTAAAGATTACATTGCAACACCAAAAAGGAATGGGTATCAATCCATTCACACAACTGTGGTCGGAGAATCTGGCAAAATGGTTGAAGTTCAAATAAGAACAGAAAGAATGGATAGAACTGCTGAAATTGGAATTGCTGCTCACTGGAAATATAAGGAAACTGATAAAGCACCATCATCAGAAAAAGAAAAAGATATTAATAGACATTTAAAGTGGCTGAGAGAATTGATTGAAAATCTTCAAAATGAAGATAAAAACCCTAAAGAGTTTTTTAAGTTATTAAAAATTGATTTATTTCAGGACGAAATATTTGTCTTTACACCTGAAGGTGATTTAATACAGCTTAAAACCGGTTCAACCCCAATTGATTTTGCTTTTGAAGTACATACACAAGTTGGGATGCACTGTATTGGGGCTAAAGTGAATTCTCATATAGTACCTCTAAATACAACATTGAATAGTGGTGATAAAATTGAAATACTCACCTCAAAAAAACAAACACCTACGCTTGCATGGCTAAAGATTGTTAAGACTGCAAAAGCAAAATCTCACATAAAAAGATGGGTAAATAAAGATAATATTGAAAAATCTATAAAACTTGGTAAAGAGCTTCTTGAAAAAACACTTAGAAGAATAAAGCAAATACATATTTTAAAAGATATCGAAAAAAATCCAAATTTAATGGGATTAAATTCTATTGATTTGATTTACTCTGAACTTGCCAAAGGCCATATAACAACTAGAGATTTAATCGCAAAATATGTTCCTTCGCTTGATATTCAGGAAAAAGATGAGAGTCCAAGTTTAACACAACGATTTATCGATAAAGCTCGAGGTCAAACTAAAGGAGTTAAAGTAGGAGGTATTTCCAATACACTAATTAATTTTGGTAAATGTTGTAACCCGATTCCAGGGGACGAAGTTGTTGGATATATTACTCGTGGAAAAGGTGTAACTGTCCATAGAAGTAATTGCTCTAACATTCCTATTTCTGATTCAGAAGATCGTTTTGTTGATGTTAATTGGGATATAAAATCTGACACATCATACCTAGTAAGATTAAATATCACAGCATCTGATAGAAAGCATCTATTAAAAGATATTTCAGAAAAAGTATCATTACTAAATATCTATATTCAAAGTATTGATATGAGTGCTAAAGATGGTTTTGCTACATGTATATTAATTGTCCAGGTGAGGGATACACGACAGCTAGATAGATTATTAAGGAAACTAAAACAATTAACTAACATTATCTCAATAAAAAGACGATGAAAAAAATTACATATACAAAAAATGATATTATAAGAAGAATAACATCGGATACTAATATATCAATAGATGAGTCAAGAGTTATGGTTGATACAGTACTTGATACTTTTAAACAATATTTTCAAAAGCCAGATAAAAATTTTAGAATAGAAATAAGAAATTTTGGGGTCTTTGAAGTTAAGCCTACAAAGCCAAGAAATAAAGCTAGAAATCCAAAAACCCTTAAATTGTTTAAAGTTCCAGCTAGAAGAAGGTTGACATTTAAGCCCGGAAAAGATATAAAATCAGAGTTAAATAAGGAATTAAAGTGAATCGCGCTCTTGGAATTGATTATGGTGATACAAGAATTGGAATAGCTTTATCTGATCCGCTGCAAATTATCACAAAACCATATATAACCCTCAAAAATAATTCAGATTTTTTTGTTAAGCTTGAAAGTATAGTTAATGAAAAAGAAGTAAAAATAATTGTAGTTGGGTATCCATATGGTATGAAAGGTCAGATTACAAAGCAAACAGAGAAAGTAGATTTATTTATAGATAGACTTAAACAAAATATTGATATAGATGTAATTAAAGTAGATGAAAGATTGAGTTCTAAGTCAGCAGAAAATTTACTTAAGAAGCAAGGTTTTAAAACAGGACATAACAAATCAATGATTGACGATACCTCAGCAGCAATAATCCTTCAGGAGTATATAGATAGTAAATGATTATTTTATCTGCTATTTTAATGGCCATATCTCAGCACCCCATAGGTTATGGATTTCTTGCTTTTTTTTCAATAATTCCAATAATTCCATTTCTACTTAAGTTAAAATCATATTATAGCGCTTTATGGAATGGTTTTTTATGGGGCTTTACATATAATTTTTTTACAGTATTTTGGATAGCAACTAATATTGGCACTACTCAAATCATTGCATTTACTACAATGATTCTATCTGTATTAATCTTATCAGTTACTCCTATGATAATATTTTTTTTATGGTGTGCATTAAATAGAAGACAAATCAGTTTATTATTATTATCGTTTGTATGGCCATCAGTAGAACTAATACGATCTTATGGCTCACTTGGATTCCCATGGGTATCAATTTCAAATTCATTGGTTGAGTATAATAATATTATTCAATTAATTGAATATATTGGAATGTATGGTTTAAGTGCTTTAATTATTTTAATTAATATTTTAATCTATAATTTAATCTTAACAAGGAATTTAAAATCAATACTTGTTCTATCTATAACTTTATCATCATCTATTTTAATTGGATTTTTAATTAAGACTAATTTTGAATTAGATAAGGATAAAGATTTAAAAGTTGCAGTTATTCAGCCAAATATTCATTTATCGGAGAAATGGTCTAGGGGGTCACAAAGTAAAATTATGAATAAAATAATTTCTCAGAGCCAAGAAGCTCTAATTGAGAAACCTGATCTACTTGTTTGGCCAGAGACGAGTGTGATTTCTTATCTTATTCAAAGAGATAAATATAATTATAATAAAATTAAATCATTATTAGATAGAAAAACGACTAAGCTAATAGCAGGTATACCCTATTATGATAGTTCGATTAATAAAATTCGCTATTATAATTCAGCTGGATATTTTGATGGCTCAGGACTTATTGGCCTTTATCATAAAATTCATTTAGTCCCAGGAGCTGAATATGTTCCATTTTCAAAATATCTAAACTCTTTAAAAATATTTAATTTTGGAATGGGAAATTTTTCTCATGGTGAAAGCTATGAGTTATTTGATGTTAATGATTATAAGTTCGCAGCTATGATTTGCCTTGAATCAATATTTCCATATCTTTCCAGAAAATTTGTAGCTCATGGCGCAAATTTTTTAGTTTATGTAGTTAATGATGGATGGTATGAAAATGCCCCAGAGCCACAGCAACATGCTTCGCGTGCTATTTATAGAGCTATTGAAACACGTCGTCCAATTATAAGATGTGCTAATACAGGAATTTCAATGATAATTGATCAGCTTGGGAACATTACACATCAAATGGATTTAAATAAAAAAGGTACGATTATTGAAGAATTTAGTCCATCAAGTAAAATGACCTTTTATGTTAAATATGGTGATATTTTTATTTACTTTATGATAGCAACTATTATGCTGTTTATGTTTAAAAAAGTTAGTTATGAAGATTATGTATAGAAAATTAATATTTACTTTTATGTTACTTTCTATGGTGACACAATTAAGCGCAAAGGGTGAACTTATGCGTTCTTTAGTTTTTCCTGGATGGGGAGAGCTTAAAATGGAAGAAACTAAAAGAGCAAAAATCTTTATGGCTACAGATTTATCTATCATTGCAACCTATCTTTTAGGGAAAAGTTTTAATAGATGGTACATCGATAAATATTTAGCATATGGAGCACTTTATGCTGATGCGGATATGAATGGGAAAGAATATGCGTATATAGTTAATATGTCAAATTATAACTCTATGGATGATTATAACCACTCTATGATGATACAGCATAATGCAAACGCCTTTGATGATATATATACTGATCAAGAATATAATTGGGAATGGGATAGTACAGCAGATAGAAATAAGTTTAATGATTTAAGAGAAAATAGCTTGATCGCAGAGAAAATCGCTGAATTTGCAGTAGCTGGATTAATTCTAAATAGAGTTGCATCAGCAATTGATATCCTTTATTTAAAAAACTCAAAATCAAATTTAGGCTTGAATGCTTTTGTCATACCTGAAAAAAATGATGGTGTATCTTTAAACGTTTCTTTTTCTTTTAAATGATATTTAGATTTATTGTAATTAATTTATTTAAATTAAGTAGCTATGCCCACGTAGCTCAGCTGGATAGAGCAACGGACTTCTAATCCGTAGGTCACA
>CEPA01018187.1_pt1 | contig 16635 bp, 15 predicted proteins | sample 356241 | NCBI WGS metagenome assembly CEPA01 (sample SAMEA2620542, study PRJEB7988) | marine metagenome | biome: marine biome (ENVO:00000447); feature: surface water layer (ENVO:00002042); material: "saline water (ENVO:00002010), including plankton (ENVO:xxxxxxxx)" | depth 5 m
ATTATTTGTAAAAAATGCTAAACCACTTCTAAAATAATTTCCTTCAGCCGTTTGCATGATACCAGCTGAACGTTTTGAGTAACCACTATAATGTGCTTTCCAAACAATACCTGTACCAAGACTTGTTCCATCACCTGTACTTGGTCCATTATTAACACCTAACGCTAGGTAATCTGTTTGAGAAGCATTATTTACTTTTGCTAAATCTAGTTGATACCTAGGATCCACCGTTGAAATTCCTACATGACCAGAAGATGCTTTAATTGTCATTTTATACCCAGTAGAACCACCGCTATTACCAACACCTGTCAAATGAAAACCTAAATTATTTGCTCCAGCACCACCACTTGAAGCATTGGCAATCATACTCCATTGTAAACCACTTATATTAGCTCCAACTAAAGTAATACCACATCCAGTAGTGCTCGATGATTGAAACTCGGCAGTTTCCCAAGTGCTTGTTCCTTCTACTACGTGAAGTTTATTGCTTGGCGAAACAATACCGACTCCTAAATTACCGGAACTGTTAATAACCATTCTAGTAGCTCCATTATACCAAAATAAACCACCAGCTGGTACTATACTTGAGCTAGATCCACTATCACCTACACCGTTTACCCAAAAACCACCACCAGATCTAGAGTTGTTCATTTTTAAATGTGATCCATTAGCATCAGCTTCAGCAAGTGTTAATCTTTGGTTGCCAGTAGCAGCAACTCCCATACCAACATATCCACCAAATACACCAAAAGAACCACCAGAACCACCAATTTGATTAACTCTAACAACTTGTGATGTGTAAGAATCGTGGTAAATATTATCTGCATTGTTATATAATCTGTATGTAACAGCGTTTGTTGAGCCGGTTCTTTTTCCTTCAAAGAAATATTGGTCTGTATCATTACCGCTCACCAAAACTCTACCAGACGCATCTATTGTTCCTCCAAAAACTGCATTTTTATCTTTATCTAATCTTAAAGCAAGTCTTGGTGTGTTAGCAGAGGTGTGATTTGTGTAAAATTCTAAATAACCAGCACCGTTATTACCTACACTATCTGTACCACCTTTTATCATTGCTCTCAACGTTTTTATATAACTACTACCATCGTAATAGTTATCTGTAAAAGTTAATATAGATCCTTTTTGATCTGTGTTTGATTCCCAGGTGTTATATAAATCAATATGTGCGTTGTTAGAGTTTCCAGCATTTTGAGCAACATGTTGAGACTCTTTATTTACTGTTATCTTATCACTTGCTGTAGCTGCTCCTCCGCCACTTATTGTAAACTTTTCTACAGTATTGTTTCTAAACTTATAACTTAATCCATTAGGGCTATTAAAATTAACAGCACCACCATCCATACCTATATGAACCTTTTGCGTGTTAGCACTTCTTTCAACTGTTAAACCACTAGTGAAAGTAGTATCATTCGTTTGTTTTACTCTAAAGTTTTGTAAAACAAAACTACTACCTTCACCGGCTAGTCTAGCAAACTCTGTTTCACTACTTTTATTATATAATCTAAACAAACCAGCGTCAGTGCTGTCATTGTTTATCCACAAATGAAAATGTTCCCAAGCTGTTCTAATTTTTGTATGAGCACCACCAAACGTAATATGATCTTGATTATCTGACCATATATTTAATTTTGATCTAAATGTTGTAGATGTATTTCCAGTTTCGTTTAAACCATAATCACCTCTTCTATGTGGAAATATACTTATTGAACCACCATCACCTATTACTATATCGTCATTAGCATATTCTCCACTATTATTACTACCATCTGTAAAAGTACCTATTCTTATCTGATCACCAGCGGTTGGCATAACTATATTACTATCTACAGTTCCGTCTATAACTAAAGTACTAGATGAGTTTACATTTAAAACACCATCTACTTTTACGGTTCCAGATGAATTTACATTTAAAATAGGAACACCAGACACGTCTGAAACAGAAAACAGGTCTCCTGTTAAACTGTCTGTTACAGAGAATAATTGTCCTGCAGTGCCCTGTATATCTACTACAGTTCCTGAGCCGTCTACTACTAGACCTTTTTTTACTTTAAATTCATTTGCCATAATTACCTTTCATTTTCCGGGTTATATATTAAATCTGTTTTTGTAAGCATTATAATGCTGTGTTACTTCAGCTTGTGATAAATCTTTTTTGTATAATTTAAATACTGGTAGCTCGCCATCAAGATGTAAGTTGTTTGTTCTACGACCTATATTAGCTGAGTTTGGTCCTTCTTTAATGTTTGTCATACCTGATATAGTTACAGTAAAACCAAGGACACCATTTAAATATCCTTTAATTACACCTTGTTTAAATGTAAATATTACATGATACCATATATTAGCATCTACGGGACCAAGTTGAGTGCCATTATTCATTCCACCATTACCATCAAACCAACTACCATTGTCTTTTTGTAAATCAATACCTATTATATCGTTGCTACTACTATCTTTGTATTGAGCTATCCATATCGCGCTATCTTGACTATATATTTGTCTATATGTACTTGTATCGTCATCATATGTTTGATCAAATTTTACTACAAACTCCCAGCTAGCAGCAGCTTCTAAATATTGAGGGTTTGCTGGCGCTGGTATATAATCATCTGTACCATCAAAACATAAAGCTCCGTTTTCTCTATTACTAGCGTATTGAACGTCAATAGTTGCACCACCTTTTTTTAAATTTATAAGCGACTCAGTCGTAGAAACACCAGCTGTATGCGCTACTGGCGTAACCATATGTTGAGGTGGTATTATAAAATTATTAGTGCCAGTTTCGTTTTTAACAAGAGATACACCAGCAACATAATATCTATCATATGTTCTTCCGTAGTTATATAAAAAAGAATAACCTAAAACGTGCTGTGTATTAGCCTGTGTTGTAAACGTTCCCCAAGCGTGATACCAACCATCACCTAAATGAGTTCTTCTAGAGTTACTATGTAAACCACCTTCTGTTAAAGTTGAATTAGCATTAGTTCTTTCATATCTATACATATAATTGTTATTAGTATAGTTACTACTATGTTTGTATATTATAGAATATGTATAACTAGTACTTCCTGATACTTGTGGATAAGGTGAATCGCCATGAAAATTAAATAAGTTAGGACAACAAGTTGATCCAGCTGTATTACCGCTTCCATCAGCGTTACCGTGATTGTTAAAATAATCACAATATTTTACTAAGACATGACCTAGCGTAGGTATATAACAAATCTTTTCACCAAATTGTTTAGAAAACCCCGTGTTGTGACTGTCTGTACCGGAGTTAGCTATATTTTCCCATAAATTAGTGTGTGCCGGTCCTTTTGTTGTATGTCCACTAGACAAACTTACACCTTCGGCATTATAACCAGTGTCATATCCGTATATTAAATCGTCGTGATTAAATTTTGGTCCTGTATACATTATAAATTAAATCTATTTTTATATGCGTTAAAATTTCTAGTTACTTCATCTGCTTTTAAACATCTGTTGTATACTCTTATTATTGGTATTTCACCGTTATGTATTGTGTCTCCATTTCTAGTATCTCCACCAAACCTAAATGTATTATGACCTGATGGCATAGTAAATCCACTATTACTAGTAAATGTTATATTAGTTCCAGCATTTGAAACTGTATTAACTAATATTCCGTCAACATAAAATTTAAAACAATTATTATAAACATCTCTTACAAAAACACAATGATGATAACTTGATCCATTAGTTGTTACAACGTTGTTACTAGTTGAAACATCTCTTTCACCTCTATTCCAATAAAACCTAAGTATACCGTTTGTTAATTTTTCAAAGTTAACATCGTTAGCACTTACATTGTAATTTCCAAGTATTATTGATCTACCATCATCTTCAAACTTAACTACACACTCCATTGTCATAGAATCAGCCCATACGTGTGGAAAATTAGTTATTACACCTTTATCATCAGTTCCATCAAAGTCTGGTTGACTACTAGAATTAAAAGAAACGCTACTAACGTCTATATTTAAACCTCTTTTTAAATCTATTAAACTAGCAGTATTGCTTCTACTTGTTTCTGTATAAGGTGTTGAGTGTGATTTTTGTTCAACTTGCAACTTTCTTATTATTAAAACATCTGTTAATCCACCATTATCATTACCTCTAAGACCTATTGCTAGTTTTGATCCATATGTGTTGTTGTTAGCTGTAAACGATCCTGTGTATGATTTCCAACCGTTTGTAAGTGAATCTTCTAAATCAGCATTACTTATATTACCTAGATTATTATGGTAGTTACCTAAATTTAGTCCGTTTAAAACTAAACCATATATACCAGCTGTTTGTTGTGATTTTAACCTATATTCAAAAGAAGCACGAACAGTACCACCACTTGTTATACCATGATCAATAGCAAAAGTACGCCAACCATTTGTTACTGTAAACTCCAAAGCATTGTCATATATGCTTGAATAAGCAGCACCACCACTCCAACCACCGGCAGTCCAATTACTAAGATTAAAAAAATTTGTTAAAGGCGTTGCGTTAGTAGTTGGTTCGCCAGGAAAAAATCTACTACCTACAAAATTAGTATTTACAGGTAAACCAGTGTCATACCCAAACACTAAACCATCGTTAGTAACGCCTGTATTGTGAAGTATACCCATTTTTATTTAAGTTCGTCAATTGTCCATTCATCAGTGGATAATAAGGCTAATATATCCGCATGATTATATTCTTTATAATCTTCACTATATATATCTGGCCTACCATACACGCCTGCTTTGATAGTTTCAGTTTTTGTTTCTTGAGTTTCAGCTATTTCCATAGTTATATCATAATCTTCTTCTACAACTTCTACATTGTATTTAATAAAAGTTTTTGTGCCATCTATAGATTTTCTTAACGACTCTTTATTTGGCTGTAAAACTTGATCAAAGTTTATGTCATCTATTTTACTAACTGGTATTACTAACCATCTTCTATTTTCAAATCTACTCATAATTTATATATTAAATCTATTTTTATATGCTTTAAAATCTTCTAAAACCTCTGCAGCTGTAAATACTTTTCTATATATAGCCACTCTTGGTATGTCTCCTAAAAACCTATAACCACTGCCTTCAGCTTCATGACCGATACGTATTTCTTCAGCTGTGTTACATTTTGAAAAGGTACCAGTGCTTTTTAAAACTCCGTCTAAGTATATTTTTCCTTCACCACTCGCATTAGCTCTATCAAAAGTGTAAACCATTTGATGAAAATTACCGTCCCAAGCATTACTGCCAGTTACAAAAGATCCACTATAATTTCCATCTTGAACACCTATGTTTGTGTTACCACTGTTTTTACCTATAAAAAATTCTGTACCAGCACCAGATTCATGGCCTCCAATAATAGGTGAGTATGTTCTACCACTAGTTCCATCATATTTATAATACATCACTATAGTAAAAGTATCACCTAAATCATCTCTAGTTAAACCAGTTTCTATATGATCATCTGTACCATCAAACGTTGGTTGTGAGTCACTGTCAAAAGATAAATTACTAACATTTATATCAGCAGATCTTTTTAAATCTATTAAGCTAGTTGTGTTAGTTCTAGAACCTTTTACAAAAGGACTTTCGTCACTTAATTTTTCTATTTGAGGCATTGTAACATCCCAAGAACTTTTATCAATACTGCTGGTACCACCGTAAGATATAAGGTAAAAAACTAACGAAACATCTGTAACATTTATTGTTTTTGTTACTCTTTGCCATTCATTAACTTTAGATTTATCTAATTGCGTAGCTGTATCTGCACCTCCCCAACCACTTATGTATACTGTTGCGCCATTATTATTAGATCCTCCACCCCTATATCTAAAAAGAGCAGAGAAAGTATATGTTCCCGTGGTGCCTACATTAAAAAATTTATACAAACCGTTCCATGAATTTCTATTATTTATCTTAACACCTATGGTTCCAAATTCAGTTGTAAATGTTCCATCGTTTCCTGAGCTGTAACTAGTCCAATTATCTAAATCACTGTTTGCAAAATTTATTAAATTGGTTGTTGGTCTACCAGGATAAAATCTTGTTGATGTGTTTTTATCAGCAATACCATATCCAGTGTCATAACCATATATTAATTCATCTGTTGTTATTTTTGGTCCTTTTACTATTCCCATTATATTGCTCTTATTAAAGATTTAACACTCCAATCATTTGACGTAGTAGTTGCTACTAATCTCATTAATGTGCCTGATATGTCTACGCTTAATGTTACATCTGATGTATCACCTAAATCTACTGTTGATGTTTCCGCATATTCTACATTTGTTCCATCATGACAAGCTACTACAACACCAGCTCTTACATTAGTACCTTTTTTAATTACATAATCAAAGAAAGCTGCAGTGTGCGTGGCGTGAAAAACAGAGGCTACTGCTTCAGCTGCAGCACTATCTACATCTGTATTTTGTTGTTGTTTTATTAAACCACTAGAGCCAATCTCTATATCAGTTGTTACAGTTATTGCACCAGATGTATGTATTGATTTACCTGGCCCATTACTTACTGTTAATTCATAACTACTCATTGGTGTTATTGTACCAACTGTGGTATTTGAACCTTTTAAGTATAAAGGTTGATCATTATTTTGTATATGTAAACCTGAGCCAGTATTATAAATGTGATCTGATTGAAAGTTTAACACTTGATCTGGATTATCACCAGTAGTTATCAACTGTAAAACTGTACTGTTTGTACTAGCGTTTACAAGTTGGTGTATACCAGTAGAAGGTGCTGTAGCAAGTATTCTACCACATGTTAATTGTCCTTTAACCGTTGCATTACCAGTTGTTTGTGCAACTTGAAATAAGTGAACTACATCTGTTGTGTCGTAAACATGAAAAGCGTTTGTTCCGCTTGCGCCAATCCCACCCGTTCCATTTACAGTTGTTCCATTGTTTCTACCTAATACTATTTGTATATCTGAATTTTGTGTTTGAAATTCTGCGCCATAAGCAAAAACTTTATTAGCTACTGTTTGACCAAAAGCAAATTCAGCATTATTATTTCCAAATGAACCATGTTGTATATCACGATCAATAGTAGCATTATTTGATACATCTAAATTATATACAAATAATTTACCATTAATACCTGGAACACCTGCGGCGCTATATTCACCAAAATATAAATCACCTTGCGCGCTCATCCAAAGTGACCTTGATATTCTACTACCCCAGTGGAAATTTAAATTAGGTGCGTATTTATTATCAGCGCTTGAATTACCAATAGTGTCTCTTTCTCTAATACTTATAGGTGAATTTTGCCAGTCATCATTATTTGAAAGGTTTGTTTCAAAAGTTGACATACCTTCTCTAAACGAGTTAGACGCGAGAGATTTAAAACCAGGTGCTTCAACGCTATTACTAAAGTCAATATAACCAGTTGTCTTGTCCCAAAGCATAGTAACATCTGTATTAGCATTTACTCCGTCTTGTATTCTTATACCAGCTCCATTAGCAGTACCTGATGTATCAGAACTGGCATTGTAATTTAATGTTATTTCTCCTTGCTCTATATTTAAATCTTCTACATTAACAGTTGTACTTGTTCCTGTAACGTAAAGGTTTCCTGTAACAGTTAGATCTCCATCTAACTCATCTGTAGTATTTAATAGGTATTTAGCATCTGACTCAGTTTCTGTATAATATCTATTATCATGAGTGTGACTATCGTTTGCAACTGTTAAAGCAACATCACTTACGTCTGCGGAACCATCAATGGTAAAACTACCAGTAACATCACCGGTTGCAAATGTAACAGTTCTTGCTGTCGTCCATTTATCAGCTTCTGGATGGTAACCTGTGTGATAAAGTCTATACCAATCTTTCCATCCATCTTGACCACTCCACCCTTCAGTTCTAGCATATATATGTGGTATTGTGTTCTGACCATCACTACCAAACCCTAGTTGTGCTCTAGCACCAGTATCACTAAATGTATATTCGTGACCAGTAAAGTAATTACCACTACCTGGTCTATTAGTTCCTTGAAAACTTAATCTAAAAGGTGTAACACCTGCACCACCACCAACGCTATTAGCGTTACTAAAACTTGCTCCAAACGTTAGTCTTCCAGTGGCTGTATCATTAGCATCAGATCTTAAAAATGAAGCTGCATGTAAATTATCAACTGTGTCGGCGTTGTTACATGATACAACACCTGTTAAGTTACTACCGTCACCGTAAAAATGAGTTGCTTTAAGTTTACCGTTTACTTCAACGTCAATGGTTTCACCACTATATTTACCAAATCTCATTAAATTTGTAAATACATTTGCAGTAGCACTTGAAAAATCTAAGTATAATGGTACACCACCACCTTCATCACGTTTTCTAAATCTATGTGTATATCTTCCGTCTGTATAACTTGATTGATGTAATCTGAAACCTGTTGTGTCAGCTGTAGAAAGGTTGTTTGTATTACCAGTTAAAAAGCTGTGACTAGTACTAGTATTTGCGGTTATGTTACCAGCAAACGTCGCGTCTTGATTTGTATCTAGTAATAAAGCTTGAGTCCAGGCTGAACCGTAAGTTAAAAAAGCGAGTTGATTAATACCAGCTATTGCACCAGTTCCATTGTTAGTATCATTATGTGCTAAGAAAACACCTACGTTTTCACCAGCTGCATTTGCGTCACCGTCTTTAAATGTAGAATTTATATAATAACCAGAAGTACCTAATTGTGTGCCCTTTGCTAAAGCTGTAATAGCTCCTGATGCTATTGTTCCAGCTGAGGCATTTAAAGTAATTTTTGGTGTTGTGTTATTGTATAACCTTAATAAACCTGGGTTAGATGTATCACCATAGTTAATAGCAACACCGCTAACGTGACTAGCTACAATATGAAAATTACCTCCACCTTGGTTTATAGAACTTGTTCTTCCATGTGTACTTTCAAATTTTATAGTAGCTTCAGCTGTTTTTAAATGAAGTAATTGATCAGGGCTACTTTCTCCTATACCTAACTTACCTGTGAAATAAGAATCATTTGTTGAGGTGTTTGCGTAGCCGCCACCTGAATGAACTATTGCTCCATTTGGAACGTCTACTCTACCATCGTCTCTAACACTAAGTAAACTAGCTGATGAGCTGTTACGTGCTATAAACGTATGTGCAGAAGCGCCACTAGTTGAACCATTAACTTGTAATTTAGCACCAGGGTCATCTTCTCCGATACCAACTTTTCCTTCTGTGTATGTTAAATTGTCATTAAGTCTTTGCCAGTGGAAATCAGATCCAAAAGCATGACCGTCCATATCTTGATCACCTGTGTCCCACGATTCAACAAAGTATCTTATGTTGTAAGTTCCACTGTGATTATCATAAGCACCCATATAAGTTCCAGTGCCGTCAGTAACCATTGTTAATAAAGGATGATTACTGTTATTGTTAGCTAAACTAACATACCTCACAACCCAAGCTGAACTCGTATTGTTATAGTATACAATATAATTAGCACCAGTATCCGTACCAGTACCAGTTGTAACTAATCTAACTTTAAAAGCGTATGCTAGTGAAGGTATATAATGTACACCTTCTTTCCACTCTATTGGGCCAGCATTTGAAGTACCAGAGCCAGCAACCTGTACCGTGTCTGAGTTAAAAATATATCTACTTTGGCTAGGTCCTATATGTAATGACTTACCTATATTTAAACTATTAGAGAATGTTGCATTTTGTGAATTATTTATAGTTAATGCTACAGTAGGGTTTCCATTGTGAGGTTTAGTTAAAAATCTCATTGTTGTAGCAGCTGCATCACCCATATTAGATACAAAATCTGAATATCTCATATATGGAGAACCGGACACAGCGTAGTAGTGGTTTAATATTAAACCTGTTCCATCTGAGGTCGAGTACGTTCTTACCGCTGCGCTTACACCTTCCGTGTCAGCAATCCTTAATCTATTACCAGAGTTGTTACTATCAAAAGCAGCTGTAATATTACCTGTAAATGTTACATCACCATTATTTTTAATTGACAATAACTGTGTAGCTGTATCTATATCTGTTGTTCCAGTCCAAAAAACATGACCAACTGAATTTGCACCATCATTTCCATTGGTATCTGCTATGTAATTAATTCTAGCTATACTTGTTAATGCTGTTGTGTTACTAGCGGCAGTTTGGTCATAATCAAAATCTAAAAATGAATTAGACGGATATGTATTACCCTTAATTTTATCAGTTTTTATGTCACCTTCAAAAATTGCGTTGCCTCCTTCTAATGTTAGTGTTGATGCAGAAGTTGCATCACCTAGATAAGTTTGAGTACCATTATGGCTTATAATATTATTAGTATCCCACTTAATGCCTTTGGAATCTGATAATGTTATTGTATCGTAAAATCTTACTGAGGATAAGAAAGTCTCTGCCATATTAATTTATTTGAATAGTAAAAAGACGGTACTCACGTACCGCCTAATGTTTTATTTTATTAACCTATTTTGGTTATAAGTACTCTTAGTGAGTTTGCTGCTAAAGCAATACCTGATTTTATAGTTATTTGAGCATTGCTATTTCTATATACTTCAACGTTAACAGTCTCAAATTGATTATCAATTTCATTAGTACCACCGCCGTCACCGTCGATATTTGTTACTCTATTGTAAACTTGAACCATAACATCTTCTGTTCCAAGATTATGTTGCACTGTAAATGCTGTTCCAGCTGTTTTAGCTGTAGAAGGTGCATTTACTGCTACCTCTCTAGCTTCTATTTGAGCATTTATATAAGTAGCAACATCGCTAAGAGCAACTTGCTTCATTGTGCCAGCATCGTTTACCACAACTCTATCAGCATCGACAAGTGAAGTTGATGTAGCAGATGTATCACCGTCCATCACATTTAACTCAGTTGTGGTTGCTGTAATTCCGTCAAGAGTATCAAACTCTGTAGCTGTTACACCTGTAGCTCTTAAATCTTTAGCGTAATTTAAATCATTATGATCTCCAGTGAAACCATCTATTTTATTTATTTCAGCAGGAGTTGCAGTTATTGTTTCAGTAGCAGCATTTTCTAAAAGAGCAACATGACCAGTTAAATCTGGCATTGTTATTGTTTTGTCAGAAGTAGCATCTGCAGCTGTAAGTAATATCTCATGACTATTGCCATCACCAGCTCTAAACGCTAAAGTATTATCTGTAACAATTTGTATTGTTTCGTTACTATATGTTGTATCACCTGTTACTTTTAAATTACCAGGAATAGTAATAGTATCGTTATTATCACCAATAGTAAGCGCATTACTACCAAAACCACCATTTAATGTTGATTTTAAGAAAGGTCTAAAATCACTAGGACTTAACGATTCTACATCTCCAGTACCTGATGTGTTTCTACCTAATATTTTTTGAGTAGCAATATGTTGTATTTTAGCAAGAGTAACAGCTTCATCTGCAATGTTATCAGTTGCGATAGTTCCAGTTTCAGGAACGCCACTTGTACCATATTTTAAAACGTGATTTACTGTTTTATGCTCTAATTTATCTAATGTTATACTATCATCTTTTACAAACAGCGCTCCAGCACCATTAGTATTATTAAGACCTATAGTAACACCATCAACTGTTGCTTCTATTTCATCTGCGTTTACCGTTATACCATCACCACCTACCGCGTTGATTGTTTGAGTATGTTCACCACCAGTTGTATCAACAGTTCCAGTTAAACCATCTCCAGCTGTAATATTAACTCTAGTAATATCACCACCTATATTGATCCAAGCACTGCCGTTGTATACATACGCTTTATTTTCACTTGAGTTCCAATAAACTTGACCTTCTACGGCTGGAGAAGGATCCGATGTTTTGTTGTGTAATACTAATTGTAGTGCTTGATTTCTGTTTAAATCAATATTACTTAAGAATGGTATTGCCATGATTTATTTGTTTAAGTTTTAATTAGCGAATATAGTTCCACTGGTCGTTCCAGTAAAATATACTCGCACAGTATTGTTGTTTATATATTTAACAGGTACTAAACATACTTCATTAGGTGAGCCTTGTTCAGTAACTGTTATTGCGGGTTTTTTACCCAAATTATGCGTAAAGTCTAAATAATGCATTGATGATCCACTAACCGTTTCAGTGCCATCAAAGTCAGATGCTACAAATGATAATGTATCATTTTTGTCAGCACCACCTCCACCCATAGATATTATTGCATAAAATTTTTCATTTACAAGAGATCCATTGTTTTTTGTAGATGTTATAGCTATATTATAAAAATCTGTTTCAGTACTATCTTGAGCTACAGTTGTAGTATCGTATACACCAAAATTATCTTGATCTTCGACATCAACTATTAAAATTTGAGTGTTAACAAAAATATCTAATAAGTTTTCAAAAGAATTTTCTGATCCAGAAGGAAATTTACTAATTTTTAATGATGTAGCATTTTGAAACGTAGATTCACTAGAAAAAGTAACACGCATTGACCCTGCGTTATAAGGGGATGTAGTTTTATACTGATAAGTAAACTGACCAGCTACACCAGCAGCGTTAGTGTCTTTAAAAAATTTAGTTACATCAGATATAACATAATTTCTAGTTGCACCACTTACGTCTGATCCTAAAAGCTTATCGCCTTTGTTTACTTCTTGATCGGCCTGTATACTTTGAATCTTAGGCATAATTTATTTTTTTCTTAGTTTTTCAAAACTTCGTCCGCCGAAATAGGATCCGATTACAGTAATCAACACTAATTGCAATAAATCTGTCCACTTTTCATCTACGTCAAATTTTATAGACCCTGAGTCTATGAATATCATGAGCACGGTCGCCACTATTAGGAATATAAGTACGAGAGGACGAACTGAACGCGTTAACCAGTTTCCGTGCTCCAAGTCTGCTTTCCACCTTTCGGTGACATTTTTTTGCATAGCTGCTTCAGCATCTATCATTATTTGAGTCATTTGCTTTTCAAACTCTGCTTTCTCGTCTTTTGTTCTAATAAATCTATCAGCAACACCTGCTAATTTATCTACCACACTACCTCCAGCGTTACCAAATAGTTTACCTAATATTTTACTCATTGTATTATATTTTACAGTCGTGCATGTTTATAAACCAGTTAGCGAGCTGCACGTCTCGCTTAGTTGCACCTTTACGTGACTTTAGCTTCTTAACCTTACCGCAAGTTACATCTCCTCCGTATAATTTATTTATACGAGCTTTTAATACTCCACGGTAGGCTTTAGCCATTATTTTTTGTATTTCTTAGCGTGATGCATTTTTGGCTTACCATACATTTTTGGCTTACCATACATATTAGGTTTATCCATACCTTTTTCAAAACCTTTAGCTCCAGCTCCTATTAATACATCTTTTCTAGTAACTTTTCCATCACCTGATAAGTCAACCATTTTCATTGGGTGCATTTTCATAGCTTTGTACTTCATAACTTCAGAACCTTTAAAGTTTCCTGGATTTACATCACTGTGCATTCCTGGATGCATTTTATACGGGTTGTTGTGTTTTCCTGGCATAATTTTAATTTTTAATTGTTAACGATCTATATCTTTAATCATATCATCGATAGCTTTATTAAATACTTTATCGCTATATGATTTGTTTTTAAAAAAAATATTACGTTCACTAGTTGGTAAATCTTCTTCACCTAATAGTATACGATATATTCTGCTTATTAATTGCGAACATTTAAATGAAGTTTTAAAAATAGAAAATTTAATTGTAGTCCTGTTGCGATGCCTCCAAACTTCTATCCAACCTTCGGATCTAAGTCGTTCCCATCGCTTTTTATCCCATGACATAGTATAAACGCCATCGATAAATTCTTGTCGTGTAAATCTTTCTTTACAGTCTAAATATATTAGTAGTTCTAGGTCAGCGTCAGTTAAGTTATAAGTTTTACAGGCCCATTTACGAACGAGCCTGTAGTACTTAAACAATTTAATGTCTCTTAAATCAGATGCACTTAATTTCATTCAATTATAACTACATCACCATGTTTGATAATGTAATAGTATTTTTCATCGAGCTCTATACCACAACCAGTATGTTTATCATACCATACAGTATCGTTCTCGTTAATACCTTCTACTTTATCACCTACACTAACAACTCTACCTTTTATATACCTAACATCTTCGTTTTGTGATTCAGATAAAACAAAACCACTTGTAGATTTAGGTTTTTCTTTTATTTTATCTACAATGATATAAAAATTAACTGCTTTCATCTTTTAATACTCTTATGTTACTAATTATACAGTCAGCTGATATAATTGTGCTTGCTACAGATGCTGCATTTTTCAGCGCCGATTTTGTTACCAAAACCGGATCTATAATACCTGCTTTTATCATATCAACCTTTTCTCCTGTCACTACATCTAATCCTTGACCTATATCTAGTTTAATAGGCTTTGTCATGTTTGCATTATCAAGTATTACTTCGAAAGGTTTTCTTATAGCTTGTAATAATATTTTTTCACCCTCATTTTGAGGATTAATGTTTTCCGATGCATTTAGTAATGCTACGCCACCACCGGGCACTATACCTTCTTGTAATGCAGCTTTAGTTGCATATATCGCATCTTCAACTCTATCTTTCTTTTCTTTTAACTCTACCTTACTATCAGCTCCTACAAATACTATACCAACTGATCCATTAAGTATTGCTAATCTTTCTTGTTGTTTCTTTTTTAGGAAAGGATTTTTAGTTTCTTTCCTAATAATATCTTTCACTTGTTTTATACGATCTTTTAACTGTTTACCAGACTTATTAACTGTGAATACAGTATTTTGATCATTGGTAACTACTTTAACAGCTTCACCTAAACAATCTACATCTATAAAGTCAAAATCATCACCAAGTTCCTCGTTTATAACTTTAGCACCAGTTACTATTGCTAAATCTTCAGTGCTATCCATTTTAGTAGGTCCAAAGCCAGGTAAATCAATAAAGTTTACTTTTATATTACCCTTAACCTTATTTGCTAATAAAGCAGCTTTAGGTTGTTGCTCTAAATCACCTACAATTAGTAATGATCTATTTTTCTTTATACAATGTTCAAGTACGTTTTGTATTTTACGTATATTAGGTATAGCTGACGATGTTATTAATACATATGGATTTTCTAATATAGATATACCTTTATCTTTATCAGTTATAAGGTAGGGTGATTTTAAACCACTCTTTATCTGTATACCATCTACAACATCAACAAATGTTTCACCTGTAGGTGATTCTTCCATTAGTACTACGCCATCTTTACCAACTTTACTGTAAGCTTTTGCTATTATAGCTCCAAGCTCAGGATCGTTGTTGGTAGATATAGTAGCTACTTCTTTAAGTAAGTTTTTATTTACTTTTATATTTATATTATCTAAGTAACTTATAACTTTATCTACTCCTGATTTAATACCTAATTTTATTTCTCTTATATTAGCTTCTGATTCAGTAGCTATATTTAAAAGCGAATGAGCAAGGACGGTAGCTGTAGTAGTACCGTCACCTGCTTCTTTCACAGTGTTATTCGCCGCCTCTTTTATAAGTGTTGCACCTATATTTTCAACCGGATCATATAGGACAACGGATTGGGCTACCGTTACTCCGTCCTTTGTAATCACCGGTTTGCCTAATGCGTCTTCATATATAACACATTTACCAGAGGCTCCAAGAGTAGATTTAACTGCGTTATTCAGTTTATCTACGCCTATAATTACTTTGCTTTTAGCATCGTCACCATAATCAAGATTCTTGACTATTTGACTTGGTTGATTATATTCCATTTAATTAAATTTGTTTATTACCTACTTAAAAGTCTTAACTACCTTAGGTCCTTTTAAAAAGTCTAACCTTTTAGCATAATGCTCGATGCTACCATCAATAGCAGCTTCAGCACTTTCTATAGTTTCTCTTCTTGTAACATCAACCCAAGCATCATCTTGATCCTTGTATTCTGTTTGATAGAAACCATTAGGTAGTTGTACAATTCTCCAATTCTTTTTCTCAACAAGGTGTTTCCAAAAATCTTTGGTCTCCTCGGTTACCTGTGGGTTGGAGTTACCCCAAGTATTGGTTTTGTAATAAAAATAAGTCATGTTTTGGTTTTTATTAGGTTGCAGAGGAATAGTTATTCATTACGCGTACCGTGTCCTCTGTTTCCACGATTCGCTTTTACTGTTGTAAATCTCTTGGTTTTGTGATCGTAGTCTTTACCACGTATATTTTTTCCGGCTTTAATTGCAGCACGTCTTTTACGCTGATTCTCTGCTCTCATCTTCTTACGTCTCGCTGTGTTAGCGGCTGCTAAATCTCTACGTTTCTTAGCCGCTCTAGCTCTAAGACTTAATTTCTGCTTTGCCATATATCTATATATTACATGTATTTATAGTGTTTTAAAAAAAGGTGACATTTGCCTATTACTAAGGATATATTTAAAGGCTATTGTCATATTTTCTGTTGAGATGATACGATAGTTAGTGTTGCCCCTCTTCTCTCGTACTCGCACTGTATAATAAAAATGCATTTATATAAAGTAGGGGCCCCTTTTTTATATATATTTTTGTAAAAAGTTTCACCTTTTGTGTATAATATACTATATTTTTATAAATTATA
>CEPA01002193.1_pt1 | contig 16605 bp, 6 predicted proteins | sample 356241 | NCBI WGS metagenome assembly CEPA01 (sample SAMEA2620542, study PRJEB7988) | marine metagenome | biome: marine biome (ENVO:00000447); feature: surface water layer (ENVO:00002042); material: "saline water (ENVO:00002010), including plankton (ENVO:xxxxxxxx)" | depth 5 m
TTGTGAAGGTGTAATTATTGAAAATGAACTACCAGTATAAACAAGTAGATTATCATTAGATCTGTCATACCATAAATCTCCATCTTGCAACGCACTGCCATCTGCTCTTTGTGTAGGTTCATTATTTGATATTTGATATATATCTCCAAAATTATTTATATCTACTATGTTTGTACCTGCTGCTACAACATTACTTATGTTAGTTGCAACTGTATTTATATTAGTTTCGTTATTTTTGACAGCAGTAACGTTAGCATTATTACCTGCTACTGCCGTAACGTCATCTTTTATATTAGCTACATCTGTAACATCAGTAGATATGCCAGCTACCGTGTTTACGTTTGCAATGTTATTTCCAACTGTATCTACATTTGCTATAGCGTTTGCAACAGTATCTATTTCAGAAGTCGTTTCTTGTAAATCTGCTGCTGCTACTTCTATCTCAGAAACAGTTTCATTTAAATCATCAGCTACTTTTACAACTTTAGCTATATCTGCTGCTACTGTATTAACATTTCCTATATTATTAGCAACTGTATTTACATTTGCATTTGACCCTGCAACAGTGTTTATATTTGTCTCATTAGATTGAACTGCATTAATATTAGAAGCATTAGCAGCGACTGCGTTTACATTAGAAATATTACCACCAACTGCATTAACATTTGCATTTGCTGCTGCAACAGTATCTATATTATTTTTGTTTGCATTAACAGCATTTATATTAGTTTCATTATTAGCTACTGCATTAACATTAGAAATGTTACTTCCAACTGCATTTACATTGCTAATGTTTGCTTCTATAGTATTAACTTTTGCTTGATCATTTGATGTTAGTTTTAATAATACCCATACAGTGTTACCAAGGTCATAAACTTTAGTGACGTTATCTGTTGTATTAAAATATAAAGCTCCATCTATAAGTGCGTTACCATCATTGTCTAACGTAGGATCAGAAGATTTAGCACCTAAATATCTATCATCAAAAGTATCTAATGCTGTTTCCGCTGCCGTTTGTGCAGTTTCTGCTGCGGCTTGTGCAGTTTCTGCGGCTGTTTTTGCGGTATCTGCTTGAGTAGCTTTTGAAGTTGCAGTTGATGCAGAGCTTGCAGCATTTGTTTCAGATGTCGCTGCTGCTGTAGCACTATTAGCCGATGCGGTTGCTGAGTTGGCAGATGCTGTAGCAGATGCTGCTGCATTGTTTGCTGATATAGTTGCTGATTCTGCGTCTACAATTAAATCCCAATTTGCAGAATTAGCATTAGTTGTTAATGGTTGAGAACCAGATGATGTATGTGCTGTATTACAAAAGAAAATATTATTTGTTGATGTATCTTTAACTAAATCTCTAACTGCATAATTACGACTTGCTGCCCAATCACCACGGTATGTTCCTAATTCTCTTAATACTTCAAATTCACCTAAGTTATCAAAACCTAAAACTCTGTTTTTTCTAGCGTTAGCATTTTCAGTAATTTCTAAATTACCAATAGTATTTGTTAATGAAAAACTTATAGATCTATCTAATTTTTCTTGTTGTTGTTGATGCAATACAACTGCTTTATCTAATGCATCGTTAATAACTTCTGGAAAAAATCCACCTTGGTTTGTAAGATCTGTACCTTGTAATGGTTGTACAGCAGATGTAATAACGAGTTCAAACCCAGTAGGCAAATTAAAATCATTACCTCCTGATTTTAAAGTTATGCTTCCACCGGGATTACCATTTTGATCATCACTTAAAGTAACTATATAATCGTTGTTAACGCCTAAAGTTAATGTAGTTTCTATACTTGTACTTACTTCTAATTTTTTTACAACTACATCTGCGTCTGTAAAAACTTTAAAAGCAAAAGGATATGTTGCAGTATTACCATTACCAACTAAGTTACCTGTCTTTCGTGTAGTCGAATTTATTGTCATTAACTAGACTTATTCACTATCTTATTTAGACTACCAACTATTCTTTGCTTTACGGTCACACCTTTAATCTCTGCCTTCACCTTTTTGACCAGACACTAAACCTCTAATTAAATCAATTGGCCCTCTTGGAATCCATCTGCCATTTTTGTAATCATGTAATAAACCAATAGCTTTAGCAAACGGATATGTGGGTATTTGACCTATTAAACCCATAAGAGTTATAACACTTCTTACTTCATTACCTTTTACTTCTTTATTAGGATCAGCTAAATTTATAAAAAATCTTGCTGTTCCTTGCATAGTAGAATTTATTAATGATATTGATGGACTAATAGTTATACGATCATTGTATGGCTTGTCATCAAATGCATTAAAAGGCAACATTAAAAATGTACTGCCTGTAGGAATAAAAGCTGACGTATAACGTGCATTTGAGAAAAATATAAATTCTAAAATATCATCTAAATATCCATCTTCGTCTTCATCTACTAGACCACCACTAAAAGCTTCTTGTATACCTTCAGAAACAATAGCAGGTAAAAATGAGCCAAATAAAAACGCATAAAATATTTGACCACTAAATCTACTATTTTTAAATCCAAGTTCTTTAACTGTTTTTTTGTATCGTGTCGCATTTAAATTTGCTTGTGAATTAAAATAACTTGTAAATTGAACAATAGCCTTAACAAGAGGAGTATCTATTTGATAAGCAGCTACATCTTCTGGTAATAAACTATCTTGTGTTTTACGCACATTTGCATCTGCTTGTGCTATAGCTTCTACTTGTATTTGTTGTGGTGTCATAGTTTTTGGTGCATTAGCTGTTACCTGATTCCATGTTGCTATCCAAACTAAACTATCTACAAAATTTTGAAATGCTTGTTGTAAAAAATATCCGTTTCTTCTTGTAAAGTTTTGAATTTTTTGATATTTATTTGGATTAATAATTAAATCATTTAAAGTATTTTGTATATCGAACATTTGATTTATTTGTCGATCTGCCATAAAAGGTGACATTTCTGCTACTTCATCCATAGTTTCTATTGGATTACGCAAATATCTTTTAAATGCATCTGTCATATATTTTTTTTCTAGGTTTAACATGGCAGGTAAAGCACCAGTTAATTGTTGTGAAGCATTTTTAAAACTCATAAACATATAATTTATACTTGTATTTTTTGTAAAATATTCAATTAAATTTCCAACTCCCCATCCTTCTTTTTTAATAGATGTTCTTTGTGTTGCTGCATTTTCTAACCAAGGCATAAGCATATTTTTATATGCAAACCTATCAATACGATTTAATTCAGATTTAAAATCTTTATCATTAAATAATTTTAATAAATCTGTAACAGCAGGTTGTACATAAGCAAAACGTAAAGCGTCATCTAAATGTTTTGCTTGATCAAATAAACTAATAGATAATGGTCTGTTTACTTCTGTTCTTGCTTTTGTAAATCCTCTAGGCACAGCAGGTACAGAATATCGCATTTCTTCTTTAATTTCTTCTAAAGTTTGATTTATATTTAAATCTTCATTTAAAATATAATCAGGTTTTGCAGGTACATATCCTCCTTCAAATGTGCCAAATCTATTAACAATAGGAGTTGCACTTACTTCTTTAAAGTAATATCCAAAAACATCTCTATGTGATTGTTGTATTAATGGTAATAATTCTTGGTTTAAATCAAATACTTTTTGTATAATTTCATAATCTTTTGCCGTTAAATATCCTTCGTCTTGCATACGTTTTTCAAATGCATCCCATTTAGTGCTATCTAATGATCCATCTTCTCTTAAACTACCCCAACCTCTACCTACTAATAATTTTGTTTTGTTGCTTAAATTACCTGTATGCAACAACGCTCCTATAAGTTCAACTTTACCTCTACCTGTTCTGTCACCAAATAAATAAGGTTCATCAAATTCGTAAGCATTAATTTTATCTGATCCAAAATCAAATTCTTTTAATAGTTCTAAATAACGTCCTGTATATTTTGGCCTTTCTGATCGCCATTTTGTAATTGGATCTTTAAGTGTTCGCCATATGTATCTTGTAAATGGCCCTGCTACATCTCCCTCTTTTGTTGTAAACACACCGCCACCTAATAGGCCATCACCTCTTAAAATTCTTGGTCTTGCAGCACTACCGTCAAGTCTCTCCGCCCAATGTTCTACACGATTACCTTTTGCTTTTTGACCTTCTAAAAATAATATTGTTTGTTGTATAAAACTTGCTTCTTTTCCTTTACCTGCTCTTATAGAAAGTCTGTCATCTTGTTCTTTCATAAGTGGTATTAATTCATCTTTTATAGCTTGTAGTTCTACTAATTTTTCACCAATTTTAAATTGTTTATCTCGTCTAGATTGATACCACAATGAATCCATAATTTCAGTTAACGTATTAAAATCTCGATACGTTAAATCTGATATATCTCTACCGGGTAATAATTTTGCTTCAGTTATTATTGGATCTAATTGTTTGTATAAATCTGGTGCATAATTTTTAAGTTTATCTACAAAAGTTGCACCTGCTTCTAATTCTGGGCCTAATCCAAATCTAGATAATATTTCTTGACCTGCGTTAACAAATTCAATTGTTCTAGATTTTTTCTGACCAACTTTTTTATCACTATCTTTAAAAAACTTTTTAAAATCTTTTTCTGCTTTTATAAATTGTTTTTGTATTATTGCAGCTTCACGAGCTAGTTGGTTATGTAATAACTCTGCTTTTTTTGCTTGTATAACTTTTAAATTATCACCTTCTCGCATAGCCTTTTCCGCATCTTTAACTGCTCTTTTACTTGCACGAGCGTATTCTGTTGGTCTAATCTCACCAATTTTTTTGTCAGCTAATATATCTCTTGCAACTTGTCTAGCAGCAGCTACTTGAAAACGTACTGGTTGCATAGTTTTAGTAAGAAATTTAAATTCAATAGCTAAAAATCTAGCTCTTGCTTCGTTATGTAATGCTTCTTGTATTTGTAATTCACGTTGTTCTGGATCTGTTAAATTACTAAATTCATCTAACATACGTTGTTCTGTACGTTCTTTTATAACAGTTTTTATAGGTTCTAAATCTACTAAACCATTAACCATATCTATTGCTGTATCAAAACCAAACATTTCTGCAACTATCTGTACTGGTATGCCGTTCTTACCAACCATTCCGTTTTTACCTGTGCCTAATTTTTTTATTTCTGATGCCATGTCATAAAACGGCATAAGGTTTTTTAAACTATCAATATCTATTTTGCTAGTTTCTGCTGTTTTAAATTGGTCATTTTTTTTATTATTCCATTCGCCAGTTTTTAAAAACTTTTGTAATTTATACAATGGTTCATTTTCTGCCTTAACAGTTTCTTCTGCCATAACTCTTTTACGAGTTTCTCTTGTTTCTCTGTTTTGTAATCTTTCTATTAATTTACTTTTTCTACTAAGCCATTTAAGTTGACCCATACTTGCTTTAGTTAATGAATCTATAGCAGCATCCTGTGTTTCTTGTATAGCTTTTGTATATTCGTTCCATGTAGCATCATCCATACCACTTTGTTCCTGTGTTTCAAACATAGGTTTCATTGCGTATATTTGTTGTGATTGCAATATTGCATCTTCACTAGCTATCATGCGATCCATTACAGCCCTAACTTCATCAGTTAAAACAGGAAGATCTACACCATTTTCTTTCTTATATGTTTCATTTAAATCACCAACAATAGATCTATAAACTTTGCGTACATAATCTCCAAACTTTATAAATATTTCTTGTAATCCAACATTAGGTGCTGCCTTTTTTTCTGTTAAATAAATTTCGTAATTATATGCAAATGCTTCATGGTATTTTCTTTTTTCTTTTAATGATAATTTGCTCCATGCATCTACATTTTCTACACCCCAAAAATCTAATAACGCATTAAAATCATTTTGTATTTCTGGTGTTGCTTGTCCTGTTAAGACTAGATCTTCCATGACAGTTAGCATAAAGTGTGCTGTTTCATGAAAAAACGTAGATATATCTGCTTCTGTATTTAAAAATGCAGTTAATGTTTTAGGATCAAATCCACCTCTTGCATCATCGAAACCACTAGGTACTTGTTGTTGAGAAAATATTTTGCTTTGTTCTGCAAGATCTATAACATCTACACGAATAGATCCTCTAGGCTTTCCAACTGAGAGTCTGAAATCTCTTCGTCCATTTGGGAATTCATCATCGAGACTAAGTCTAGTAGGGTCGACTCTGAGTCCAACTGAGGTATCACCATAGCCAGTATCTGGGACATTTCTGGTGGTAACGTAGACATCAGGTTCTCCAGAACTTTTAAGTTCACCGGACTTTCTGATGCTGTCTGCTGCTTGTTTGTTGGTGTGATGGTAGACGGTAACTGTTCCGTCTTCGTTAAAGGGAAGTCCAGTTCCTTCATCAATTCTGGACTCAGGTTCGATTCGTCCTTGTCGATAACTTTCATTATCCTGTTGTATTCCATCTGGTCTTCTTTCTCCTGATTCATCAACTCTTGCTCTGTCAATGCTCTGGTTTTGAATTTCAAGGTCTACCTCCTGTAATGTAGTTTGTATGTCAGTTTCTGATACACCAAATTTTTTAGCTAAATTTACAGAAGCATTAGCATAATCTGGTGCTTCGTCATCTACATAACCTTTAGTATCTTCTGCTTCTACTAGTTTAGCACTATCGTACAATCTTTTTTCGGGATACCATAGCAATGCTTGCAAGTCAGCCATTGTAAGATCTGGATTATTTTGTTGCAATACATCTAATGCTTGATTAAATACTTTTCTTATAAATCTTCTTTCTGGTGCACCACTTGGTGCTTCTTTTTGACCATCTAAAAATTTTGTATAGCTAATACCATTTTTTCTTATTTCATCTCCTATACCTATTCTTACAGAACCTTTTCTTGGTTTTCCTAATATGTCAAATATTTTTTGTTCTACCTCTGGCTCGTCTTTTATGTTAGCTATTTCAATTATTGTTTCCCTAATATCTGTATCAGTACTTGCGTTATCTATAGCAACAGCAACTTCATCTAAATTAGTCATTCTAATTTTGACACCTATAAGATCTTGTAATTTTTTTCTTTGTTTAGGACTTAATGCTTTTAACAATGGTTTTAACTGGTCACGTTTCATATTTGCTTGTTTACGTTGGTTTAAAACTAATGTTCCAGTTAAACGACCCCATGAACGTATTAACCACCTATCCATAGTAAGTTGTTCAAAAAATCCATATAAATTTGCAAAAAATCCATTACCAATTTTTGGCCCCATTACCGCAGCACCATAAACAATTTCAGATTCGTTTTCACCAGAAACTTTATCGTTTGTGTAAGCTTTAACTTCTTTTACTGTGTGTTGAGTTTTCATAAACTTTTCTAGTTCTACAAATTCTTTTTCTCTAATTAATCTGTTAAACAATTTAAAGTTTGCATTAATTGCCTGTGCTGCTTTACCTATTCCTATATCTGTAGGAAATTTACCAGTTTCTTTGTAATGTCTATATGCAATTTCTGCAAGTTCAAAGTTTTTATCTACTTTTATCATGTTAGAAGTATTTGCTAATGACCAAGTAAAAGCAAAATTAGCAACTGGATCTGTTGCTAGTTCTGGATGTATAAGTGATAATATTCTTTTTGCTTTAGTTACTTTTTCGTTATACCAACCAACAGCATTACTATTTTCTATTAATGCAAAATTTGCATCATCTATAACTGATTGCACTAAATATTTTTCTGTTTCTATTGACCCATCATTAACATCTATACCTGCTTCTTTTGCAGCTTGTTTAACTCTTTCTTGTAATTCTATTTTAAATTGTCTATTAGTAGGAAATGGTTTGCTTTTAGCAAAATCAAAACTATTTTCTAATTTATTAACTTGACTTACTGAATCTGGTATAGGTTTGCCTTGTTTTTGTGGCTTTGCTCTTTGTGAAAATATTTCACCTTCACTTTCTAACTCTTCAATTTTATTAAGTAATTCTAAATTTTTTAATTCCCATAGCCTACGTTTTGCATACGCATCTGTCATTTTTGTCCTTGTCATTTTTTTGTTAACTGCCAATGGATCATTTGTCGTAACTTCTGCTTCTGACCCTGCAGTATATCTTTCGTCTTCTGGCACTTCTGGCGGTATATTTTGTTGATGTTCTTCGTGTTGTTTTTTTACCTTATCTAGTTCTTGTTTTACATCTTTTAAATTTTGTTGTTCAAGTACTTGTGTTTGTTCTGGCCCTACTACTTTATATGGATATTTTTCTACAAATTCATCAGGTGTTATTCCTAACCTATCTGATTGTGTTATTACATAACTTTGATAAAAAGTAGCTGCGTTAGTTGCGTCTTTATTTCTAAATTTACCAGTATCTAATAACATTTTTTCAAAATTGTTTTTTATTTTGCCAACACTATCTGTAAATTTATTAGTTTGATTTTCTTTTTTTTGTGTTATTTGTCTTGCTTCTTCGTATAGTTTTTGACGGTTAGTTTCAAAATATGTGCTTTCTGCCTTACTAAAACCATCTTTATCCCAACGTATATGTTGTTTTAAAAATCCATCAAATTCTGTACCTGCAAGTTTTGCTGCGTATTCACCTGTAGGTATAACAATATCCTGTCCAACTAATGCACCTGATTTATTTAATTCTTTTATTTGATTAGCTATATTAGGTGACACTTGTTCTATGTCTTGCAAAGTAATGCCTTGTTGTTTCATTACTTCAACAACTGCTTGTGCATCTACATATGCAAATGGTTTGCCTTTATCGTTGCCTAAGTCTTGTGTTAAATCTTGATATTCTGTAGCACTTCTTTTTTTTAAAACACTTGCTGAAGAATTTGTTGATAATTCATTTAAAAATACTTCATTTTCTTTTGCCTTTCGTACTTTTTGTATATCACCTATAAATATTGGCCCACTTCCCGCCAAGCCAACTAAAGCCATACCTTGCATACTTCTTATAAAAGTAGTTGTTAATCTATCTGCTATTTCTGCTCGACCAGTTTCAGTTGAAATCTTTAATTCTAAATCTGTATCGCTTAATGCTACTGCTAAATCACGACCTAAAACATTAGTAGCTTCTTGTGCTACTTCAGTTAATGATTCTGCCAACATATTATTTAAAAAATAATTCTTAGCAAAATTTGTAATTGTAGTTTGTACAGTAGGCTTTGTTAATTTTTTTGTTAGTTGCTTTGTTGTTTCTTTTATTAATGCCTTTTTTACAGGTTGTGCAACTGCACCTAAACCAATAAATTCAAAACCTGCATTTACTAAACCAACACCTGTAGCAATATTTCTTGAAGTTTGACTATCTAAGTCTTCTTCTAATAAATCAAGATACATTGAACCGCCTTCTATGGCGTAACTATCAAATGCCATTGAACCTAAAAATCCAACAATAAACCCACCTTTAGCTGTAAATATAGAACCCGGCCCTGTAGCAGCACCTGCTACACCACTAGCAGCACCTGTATATAACCCAGTTTGTAATGCGTCTGGTAATGTTTTTGAGTATTGTCCAATTATAGAAAACCCTTCTTCAAATATTCCAGTACCATCTTTTTCTATTTCTTCTAATCTTTTATTAATTTCTGCTAATTCTTTATCTAATTCTTCGTCTGTATTGCCATACAATTTCATTGTACCTATTTTCCCTCTTCTTACATTTAATCTGCCTTTTTCCCAACCTTGTGCTGCATTTTCCGGAATGCTTTTAAAGTCATCAAATAATTTTTCTAAACCTTGTAAATCACTTATATTGTCATAAGCAATAGCTGCAAACGTAGGATCAGTAAGTTTTAAATGTAATACAGGACTATATTTTGCAAGTTCTAAATCTTCTAATCGTTTTTGTCTATTTCTTTCTCGCATTAATTTTATTGCTTCATCGCTATCTAAAGCAAAACTTTTATCAAGCCCTATTTCTTCTGCAAGTCTTAAACCTTCACCTACCATCTCAGGGTCTTTTTTCATTACAGCTTGCAAATTAGCTTTAACTATATTGTTTCTACTTTCTTCATCACGTTTTGTTATTTCAGAATATGGGTTGTAATCAGGTTCACTACTAGTGCCAATGTTTTGACTAGGAGCTAATTCTATTATATTCTTTTTTTCTTCGTCATCTTTTGCAAATTGTTGGTAAATATTAGTCATGTTGTTAACCTTCCATTAATGCGTTATTTGTTTCTTCTGTTTCACGTATTTTTTGTGTAGTATCAGGTATAGAATCAGTTTTAGGTTTACCTGCTTTTACCCAATACTCTGCAATTTTGTATTGAGTTACAGGTATTTTTGAATTTCTTAATTCCTTTATAATTTCTTTTTCTTGAGCATCTGGTATATCTTTCATAAAAATACGTTTGCCGCCTACTTTGACAAATATCTTTTTCATTTGATTTGTATTTATTGCACTTATTGGTACTGGTCTACCACCGTAACCTAAACCTTTAGTAAATACTCTGTCTGCTAAAAGTCCTTGCAACAATGCTTCTTTTTGTTGCTCATTAGGTCTATTACCATATTCTTTTTCGTATTCCAATATTTTTTTTCTTAATGCATCTTTTATATCTAAATAATCATTACCTAATACTTGTACATTACCTTTATCTTTTAATAAATCTGTTTTAGTTTCAATTTTAAATTGCTGTAAATTTTTATCAAACATTGTAGTGTTAATAGTGTAAGTACCAGAACCGCTACCACTACCGCTTTTGGCATTGTTTACATCTGTTGCTAATTCAAAATATTTTTTTTCTGTCATTAAATGCCTTAACGATTCTAAACTTTGATATTTTGGATCAGTATCGTCAGTTATATTAATTTCTCCTTTTTGTATATCAATTAATGTATTTATATCATTTGATTTAGCATAACCTTTTTGTAGGTTTTCTTGATCTTCAAATTTTAGTTGATTCCAAATTTCTGGTTCTATATCTATCCAACCACCGGGTTTTGCATATGCTAATTTTTCAGCAGGGCCTAATATTTTATCTTTATAATTTTCTTCTGCAAACTCTGTTTGTTCAGAATGTTTATCTTTTAAATTAGCTTCTACATATTCCAACACTTTTTTATCTTTTATATTTTCTCTAGCATTAGTTAATGCATCTTCTAAATTAAATACACCATTTTCATCAACACGCATTGATGGTTGCTGTGTGTCTTTATATGTGTAATCTATTTTTGATACAACAGTATCTAAGTCTTTAGAATAAAGATCAAAATTATTACCTTCTCCATATTTTTTACCTAATTCTTCTTTACTTAAACCTACAACTTTTTCCATTAATTTTGCATTTACTTCTGTTGCATAAGCAGAATCATTTTTTATTTTTTCTTTATCTATAACAAAGCCTTCTTCTTTTAATAATGTATTTGCTTTTGTAAATACACTATCTGCCTTTTGTACACCTAATTCTTTTGTTAAAAACAAATGTGTTGTGCGATGTTCTGGTGGTAATGATGTAGTTGCACCTTCTTTATAATATTTAGATTCTTTTTGTAATTTTTCTAGATTTAATATATTAATTTCTTTTGTATTACCTTCGACGTATTGTAAACCATTACTTTGTATGGCATTATTGCTACCTTCTAATGAAGTAATTACTTGTGCAGAACTAGTAAAATTACCATCATTAGAATTAATATTTTTTCCGTCTATTATATTGTTTGCAATATTTTCTCCATTTTCTTTATCAAAACCAGTTTTTATTGTTTTTGCATGTTTGCCTATTTGTGCTTCTGATATAGTTCCTTCTTTTTCGTGAAATTTAAGATACTCATTAGCTTTACGATATTCATTGTTAATTAATAGTTTTGATATAGATGCATCATGTACTTGGTTTAAATATCCATTTTTAATATTTAGATATGTTTCGCTATCTTCTGTACTACCTTGTGAATCACCTACAAATTTTATGCCTTTAGATTCTGCATAATTTTTTATTTTTACATCAAGAGCAATTAAATTTTTTACATATTCACTGTTATCACCCATATTAAAATCATCTACAGACAACCCAGTTTCTATAATTGAATTTTCTATATCAGCAATAGCTGCGTTATTTGCGTGTTTAGATCCTTCAGCTATTGAATGTTTACTCATTCGGTTTGTTGAAGATAATATTGTTGCTGATGACCTTTCATTAAATATTGCTAATTGATTTTTATTTTCTGTTTTTTCTGCTATTTCTTCTTTTAATGCATTAAGATCTTTTACTTTTTGATCATATGCAGTAATAGGTGTAGTGCCATCGTCTTCATAACCAACTACCTTTACAGCATTACCTAGTTCTGTCGAAAGGTAATCATTTTCAATTTCTAATGCTCTTGTTTGATATTCAGTATGTAATTCTTTAGAATGTGCATCATCTCTTTCATCTTGTAAACCTTTTGCTATTTGTGCAAATTGCCTAAATGCTTTACTAGATCTTTCTATATCATCAGTTACTACATCGTCCATAGGACGTACTTCTGTCGCACTTAACTGTGGTGCTGATCCAACTCTAAGTTGTTCTGTCGGTGTGTTTTGTAAAGGTACTGTAGCCATAATTAACCTTCAAAATATTTGTTTTTTGCTATATCGCCAATACCAGTTAATAACGTACTGCTCATATTTAAAAATGGACTTACTGTTGATGCGTTAGCTAATGCTCCAGCTTGTGAAACACCAAGCATTGTACCTCTAATATCCATATTTACCTTACGCATTCTTGCTTCATTTATTGCTTGTACTTTATTTGTATTCATTGTAATTTTGTCTATTTCTTTCATAATTTCGTCACTAGCAAAAAGATTTGCTGTACTTCCATAACCTAAACTACCACCTCGTGCTGCTGCACTTGCTGTAGCTTTTCCTTTGCGTTGACCTGCTGCCATAGTTTTAATCATTATTTGTCTGTTATATGCTCTACTTACTTGTTGTGCTTGTCTTTCTAACATACGACTATTAATTTTAGCCATATCTTTTTTATGCTCATAATTAAGAGCCATTGATTTATATTTAAATTTTTCTGTTTCCGCAGCATAATAAGAACCAATCAATCCTTGTACAGTTCCTGTTATAGAACTAATACCAGCTACTTTATTACCTATTGTTGCCATAACCTCAACAACTACTTATTTTTCTAATATACATACACTATATCTGTTTACGGTTACACTATCCACCTATAGCTACTTCTAATGTTAATCCTACAATTGTTAATGGTAATGGATCAGATTGACGTACAAACAACTGGCCATTATCTTGCCATGTAGGTGTAAGCATAATTTTTATATCTTCTGTTTTTAAATTAGGTGGTGAGCCATATGGTTCTGTTGTACGTTGTTTTGCTTCTACTAATTTATCTGCACTAGGCCCTGCAAAAATACCAGAACTTTCTAATACTCTTACCCATACATGGTTTAAATTTTTAACACGGCCTTGACCAAATGCTTCTGCTTGCAAAGCTAGGGGTAATGATTGCAAATCGCTTTCATATGGTAATCCTACGTGAACAACACTAGCTGCACGGTCTAACGTAATAGAACCGCTAGAAACAACTTTTTGTGGATGCACAGCACCATCAGCTAATATGCTAACTGTTTTGCCTTCTAACCATGTAATGCCTGATATAACATTTCTTGCTACTTCATAAGTTGTAATTGGTGTATTACGCAAAGATGCAGGTAAATCTTTATCTAATTTTGCTGTTGCTACTGTTTGACTTGTAGTAGATACAATATTACAACGATAGAAATCTGTGCCATCAACTAAAACAATTGCATCACCTTTATCATCAATGTTAGGTGGTGCATTAAATAAATTATAATTAGCAGTTATAGTAACGCTTTCTCCTTTTGTATAGTTTGTGCCGCCAGATATAGTTACGTTAAGTCCTGTGTTTGTATTTGTGCCATTATATGTTGCACCTGCGTCAACGAAAAAACTATCACGTTGAGTTGCGTACAATCTTGTACCCATACGTTCTATATATTTTTTAGTAGCACCATTTATTGTTCTTTTTATAACGCAATAAACTACATCATCATTACCTTCAGATACAGTAGCAACACTTTCAAACGTACCATCTGTATCATGTTGATGCCATGCCCCTACTTGCTGTTCTGGCACATATGTAAAACCTATTAATTTACCACTACTACTTGTCATCCAAACAATAGGCAATGGTGCTTTAGCTAATGCCATATCTATTATTGTAAAATTATCAAACAAATGTGGTGCTCGAAGAGATAAATCACCTGTAATAAATCCATTTGCTTGCCAGTTATAACCAAGTTCTCTAACGTGACCGCCACGAGCAGCAGCATAAACCATACTGTTGTTTACAATAACTGGTTGTGCATTGTTTGCACCAACATAAGATTGTGGTTTTACCGATATAGAACTAGGTGTTATAGCGTCACTATTAACAGATGCTATACGCCATTCTGCTGATCCTGTAAGCAATAGTAATTGTGTTAATGGAACAATGTGTCGTATTGTGTTTGCTTCACGAGCAGCAACTCTAAACTTAATACGGTCATCATCTCGTATAGGTATACCAAAAGACATATTACTTTCAGTACCTGATTTAGTCATGTAAATAGTTTGCGGATCATTGTTTGTACCTGCAAAAACTCTACGTTGTTCAAAATAAGATACAGCACCCGGAAAATTATTAGAACTAGGAAATGGATTGTCATAAACAGGTGGCGTTCTAGAAAAATCTGGTGCTATATTTGCATCTACAATTGTTGTGCTAGTTGTTTCTCCTAAAAATCCAAATACACCTGCTTGTTCTTTATATACTCTGTATCTTGCAGCACCAGTAACAGCATTCCACGAAATAGTATTTTTAGCTCCAGTTACAAAAATATTATTATTAACTGAAGCAGAACTAGATTGTGCACTTTCATCTATAAGGTTACTACCAATAGCTGTTACTACATATTCATGTGCTTCATATGTATCTGAATTAGTACTGGATGATGAAGGTATATATGCACTTACAGAAACATTAGTTGGTGATGCAATAGGACTACCAAAATTTATTGTTTTTAATTCCCATTTTGTTGCACCAAGTCTTCTTAATTCTCTAGGTGCGTGACTAGGATGCACGATTGTCATAACGTCTGCAGATTGCACATAATGTATATCAAATAATTCTGCTTCTAAATACGGTGATGGTATTTCATATGTCATGTCAGCAGGTAATGCATACCAATTAGTTGCGTTTGGCGGCTGACTATTGGAATGTGCAGTTTTAGCGTAATAATTAACACCGTTATATAACGCTATATCTCCTACTGCATAATTTGTGCCACTATTCCACGCTGCTCCATTGCTGTAATTTAATGTTGCACCTTGTGTATGAAATCTAAAATATTGATCACCCATTTCTATAACCATTGTTTGCACAGTAGAAAAAGTAAAAGACATTAATCTTACTGCTTTGGTGCTATCTTTTACTTCTTTTACAAATGCAAATCCCGGTCTGTTTTCGGCAGGGCCTTGTGGTTTAGCAATAAAATTACGCATTGTTGCTGCACCTTGTTGATATTTGCTGTCATCAATACGTCCAAACATTTCTGGTGATATTTCACCTCCAGAAAACGCTTGTTTAAAATTGCGTGTTACAGGCATTAATTATCTCCCAGATGTCCAAGGAACTATATGTTCTACTGTAATATCTCTTTGTAAATTATCAGCTTGTTTAGCTTGCACTAAATAACCTTGCATCATTTGTGTACTGCGTTTTGCTTCTGCCATGCCTTGATCACCTTTTATAATTGGCCCTGCCAACATAGAAGCTAAATGCCAAGACAAAGTAACAACAAATAATGGAGAAAACAATGATGGATCAGTAACAAATGATTGATATCTCAACATGGCATTTTCTTGATTTGTATATATTAATGATCCTTCTATTGCAAATTGTTGTGGAGTATATTGACCTGCAACTATTGTTGGTGCAAAATTAGCTGTTAAATTACCCGGAGTATCACCGGCAGACATTCTTGTAGCATAATCGTTTTGTGATGAAGGAGATATAACTGCAATAGGACTCATCATATCCGCAGGTGCTACATATGCATAATCCCATTGATCAAGAATATTTGTAGTTAATGCTAAATTTTGACGTTTTGCTGCAAAATTCCATGTGTGCATTTCCAATAAATTGTTTCGTGCTATTGGATAAAAGCGTGCAGCTTTTTCTGCTTGTGCTGATCCTTCTGGTGGATTAAGCGAAGCTATTGTTGCATCATCACCCAAGTGAGCTAGGGCAAGGTTGCAAATATCTACTTCAGTTGCCATAACATCTCCTAAAAAAAAGGGAGGTTAGCAGTATTACTACTAGCCCCCAGTAACAAAAATAAGAAAATAATGCCTACTTACTTGCTGATTCAAGTTGACTAATAAGAGTTTCTTTTGTTTGTCTTCTATCTAGTTCAATACCGATAGTACGACCATAAACTTCGAGTTCGGCTTTTGTCATTGCTTGGTAATCAATAACATCAGACCCACCAACTATTTCAATATTGGTATTTGGCTCTCCGTTGTATTCAAACTCTTCATCGGCTTCTCGCATGGATTGACCAACAAAGCACTTAATTTTAGCTCTGTAAATAGGCATACATTCTCCTTATTAAACTACGGTAAAGCCAGAAGCATAGTACTTTTGA
>CEPA01106889.1_pt1 | contig 16585 bp, 3 predicted proteins | sample 356241 | NCBI WGS metagenome assembly CEPA01 (sample SAMEA2620542, study PRJEB7988) | marine metagenome | biome: marine biome (ENVO:00000447); feature: surface water layer (ENVO:00002042); material: "saline water (ENVO:00002010), including plankton (ENVO:xxxxxxxx)" | depth 5 m
ATGAATTCACCAATGTGATGCCTATCCTGTGACATGGGCGAGGGGTTGTTGGGGGCATTTGACAGTCCGATATTCCAAAGCATTAGTTCACACATCGACCGACGTAGGAAGCTATACCTCGGAATTTTCACAATTGGTTTCGTGGCAGGGTATCCGATAGGAGGGGAGGTCATCGAATGGCTCCTTGAATCCGAAGGGTACGTCCCAGATGGAGTCGAGGTCATCATTTTGCAGCCCCTCGAAGTTATTCTGCTGCAACTGAGAATAGCTGCACAGATCGCCTTCGGCATGATGGTGGCAACGGCGGTCCTGGATCTTGCTTGGTTTGGCCGGAGCGCTCTCCCCGATTCGACTAACCGTGTATCACCGGGTGTTGGTACTTCGAGAGCCGTGATGGCACTGGCAATGATGTTGGCACTGGGCGGACTGGGCCTTGCTTATGCGCACAATGTTCTGATCCCGTTCCTCCTGGAGTATCTGGCTGAGGACTCTAGTGATTCTGGTCTGCTAAACACGTGGCAGTTGCAGTCATGGGTGGGATTTGTCACTGGTCTTTACTTTTCTTCGATCATTGTCTTCCAGGTGCCAATTGTGACTATTCTGCTTTTGAGGTCTGGGGCGATTAGCAGGAGTTCCATAGTTGAGAATAGGGGGCTGATTTGGTTCGCTGCCCTGTTCATCGGAGCTCTAATTTCCCCTCCTGACCCTATATCCTTATTTCTAGTCGGAGGTCCATTGTTGGCACTTTTGGAACTGACAATTTTCTACGACATAATGGTCCAGAAATGAGGTTGCCCTTGGTCCGATTAACTTGGAGGGCCCATGGCCCTGAACGACCTAGCCCCTCTTAGGGGCTGAGGCCGCTCAGTCCTTTCGTCTGCTGGCTACCAGAATCGCGGCTCCGAGTATGGAAGCGATTCCCGCGATTGCTCCGAAACCTGGGATTATGCTCCCTGAGTCTGGTTCTTCGACGTCAGCGTTGTCTCCAATGCCGTCTCCGTCCGAGTCCTTCTGTTCTGTCTCGTCGTTCGGGAACGCGTCACTGTTGTCGCCGACGCCATCGCCGTCAGAGTCCGAGTCCTCAGAAGCGTTGTTCGGGAACGCGTCACTGTTGTCGCCGACGCCATCGCCGTCTGTGTCAATCGATTCTGTGCCGTCGAATGGGAATGCATCGGCATTGTCGCCGATACCGTCAGAGTCTGAATCCCTGCTCTCTGCCGGGTCAGTAATGAATGCGTCCGAGTTGTCGCCAACGCCGTCACCATCGTAGTCATTCCACTCGGTTGGATCGTTGGTGAAGGCGTCAGAATTGTCTCCATAGCCATCCCCATCCATGTCAGAGGATTCACTAGCATCGAACGGGAAGGCATCCAAGCCGTCTAATGTACCGTCATTGTCATCGTCATCATCGGCGTTGTCTCCGACCCCGTCTCCATCCGAATCCCTGTACTCGTTGGGGTTGTTAGGGAACGCGTCCTCCGCATCTCCGACGCCATCTCCGTCTGCGTCATTCGATTCATCGCTGTTCAGCGGGAAGTCGTCCAGTCCGTTCGGGACCCCGTCGCCATCTGCGTCCTCGTCCTCGTTGTCGCCGACTCCGTCGCCATCCGAGTCAGTGGTCTCGTTCGCATCATTGGGGAAGTCGTCCGCATTGTCGCCGACTCCGTCGCCATCCGTGTCAGTGGTCTCGTTCGCATCGAATGGGAAGTCATCCAGGTCGTCGTTGATTCCATCGCCGTCACTGTCCTCGTCGCTGTCATCCGTGCCATCGCCGTCAGCATCGGTATCAGCGTTGTCGCCAGTTCCGTCGCCATCGGTGTCCGTGGTCTCATTGGGGTCCAGCGGGAAGGCGTCTCCATTGTCTCCGACGCCATCTCCGTCCGAGTCATACTGCTCGTCGGAGTCCAGCGGGAAGGCGTCTCCATTGTCTCCGACGCCATCTCCGTCGGAGTCATACTGCTCGTTGGGGTCTGTTGGTAGTTCGTCGGCATTGTCGCCCAGACCGTCTCCATCCGTGTCGTCCCACTCCTCCGGGTCATCTGGGAATCTGTCGTACCAGTCCAAGTAACCGTCCGAATCAGTGTCCTCCACGCATTCTCCGGTCAGATTGTAGCTTTCCGAATATGCGGAGGTGGCGTTATCGTTCTCTATCAGCGAGACTGAGATCTCGATGTAACAGGATTCGATGTTAGTAGCTACTTCTATCCACAGGCTGGAGTCTACCAGACCTGCAGGTATCGTGTAGTTTCCTGAGGAGTTTGATTCCACCCCATCGATGACAACTTCGTAGGTTATCGACCAATTGCTTGTTCCGCTTAGGTTGAATGCGGATGCCTCGAACATCATCGAGTAATCGTACTCCCCATCCGAGAAGCCCATTGCCGTGGTCGGTGGGCCGACCGAGGACTCGGTGTAGAAGTACTCATCCTCGCCCATCGAGCAGTCATTGTTCCCGTCATTTACCAGGCTCATGCTGATAGTCGTCATGTCGTAGCAGTCGTACCAGCTGTCCGGGTCGTTTGTGGGGTCGCCGTCTCCGTCTGAGTCTGTGCTCAGATCCATGTCGAATGGCTCGTCCGCTCCGTCGCCACAGTCTTCTGTTCCGTCGTTTACAAGGCTGAAGTTGACGTATTGGACATTGCTTGTGGGATCCCCTGCTATCTCGTGGCAAACGTACTCAGGGGACTCTTGGGCCGGGAAATGCTGGCTGAGGGTGAACTCAGTCTGAGCGCAAATCCCTTCCAGTAGCAATACCGTCGAGTTGACCACTTCTCCGAAGCTGTCCTCTATCGAGAATCGAATCTCGACATCGCATGTGAAGATGTCCAGAATGCCGCCGATCACGTAGCCGAAATCAGTGACATCGGCGGGAATTGTGGTCGAGTCGTTCTGTACTAGTGACCCGTCCAGGTGCACACTGTGGTGTATCATGTACTCTTGCTGGGAAAGGTTGGCTAGTGAAACCTGTAGCTGGTTCCATCCCTCGACGATCCCTGTGAACTCTCCATAAGTACCGGTTGAGTTGTCATATGACTCTATACTTACGTCAGGTTCGGGAATATCCGTCAGAACCCAAACGGCCCCGAGCGTGTAGTTCCCAGGTCCGTCCAGGGTCAATTGGACGTGCGTGACATTGTCATCGGCATCTATGTGAGAGTGGCTGGACCCATTCTCGTAGTCGATGTAACCCGAGACTAGCTCAAGGCTCTCGTCCAAGTCGCCGTTGAGCGTTATGTGTGTAGGCACATCGCCTTCATCCTGGAAGACCGGGATGGTCAACACTATCTCAACTCCGAAGATGTCGTGGAACTCATGTGTCCAAGAGCCCCAGAGGGTCATGGGCGAGGATGTGTTGTTTAACCAGGCCTCGTCCAATGATGGGTTTTCGAGTGTCCACGTCGATGGGCCCATCCCATTCAGCTGGAATGGGGGGCTATCATCGGGGGTTTCGTCATTCCATTCGTTGATCTCCGAGAACGCAAGTGAGGCCTCGCTGGCGTTCAGCGTGCCGTCCATGTTCCCCCACTGGGCGTCCATCCATAGTTGGACGTCCCCGCCCAGTTCCGACGCGTAGTAGGTATGGAGCTCGTAGTCTCCATCGTCTATTATCTGCAGGCTTAGTTCGACCTCGAGGCTGTCCGTGAAGTCGGTTGATAGGTCTGTTTGGCATGGGCCGTTATCGTAGTATTCTCGGGATACCAGCTCGAACATTGTACCGTCATGTTCGAATGAAAGGCTGGAATGTAGCTCCATGCCGCAATACCAGTGAGGCACGACCAGGGCGAGTTCCACTGTCTCGTTTCCGTCGGTGGAGTTCAACAGCACGGTATCTGATCCTATCTCGTGGCCGTACACATGGGCTGAGTAGGTCATGTAGTAGGTTATTCCTTCCTCGAGCATCGACGCGTTGAATCTGACGTTGTAGATTCCGGCGTCCTCGATCAGGTTGTTCCACCCATCTGGGATGTCCACCCATGTTCCCCCATCATCCAATTGAAGGTCGTACCATCCATTAGGAATTTCATCGCACGGGGGATATAGGCTCATCCCATATCCTCTTACGTTTAGCCAGCCGTCTGACGTGTTGACTCTCAGGTTGGCGTTCGAGTATACGTTGCACGTGAAATCGGTTACGGTTAGGTTCCACGGTATCTCCATGCCGTCGTTGCTGGACTGTGTCCATGTGTAGGAGTCGGAGATCTGGTTGCTCCAGTCGTTGTCGATCACGTAATACCAAGACAGCTCGAACTCGTGGCCTGCTAGGTCGTCATCATCTCCGAATTCAACTATCCAGAGGAGCTCAGTGGTCCCACCGTCTATGTTTCTATCCAGATAGTCGCCATCACCGTCAGCGATTTCTAGGCTGACATAGTAGCAGTCGTTGTTGCCGAAGTAGAAGTTCCTGGTGTATACATTGTCGTTGTTCCCGTCCGTGGTGTTGTACAACATAGCATAGGCGTTGACGTTGCAGTCCCAGTCGGTTACGTTAACCGAGAAGTCGACGTGCTCTGTGCCATTGAAGACGAAGTCATAGTAGTACCATCCATAGAAGCCGGAGGTCATCGAGTAGTAGTATTGCAGCGTGTAGTTACTACCCTCGTCGAGGTGGTCAATGACCCATGTCATCTCATTGGTACCGGCCTCGACCTCGTTACTTCCGCTATTATCGTACGAGTCAATGTCGATGGGTAGGTTGCACGGCCCGTCGATGTACCTAGTCCTGCTGTACATGTTGGTGTACTGCCCGTCTGTGAGGTTGTATACCGACGCGTAGAAGTATGCCTGGCAGTCGAATGAATCCATCGTCATGTTGAATTCTATGCCGTCGGGAAGGTTATCTGTCGTGTTGACAGTGATCTCGTCGTAGAACCAACCGTGCCAGCCATCGCTGTCGTCGTAGTACCACTCCAGCCTGTATTCGGAACCATTGTCCATGTGTCCGAAGTCGAAGAACAGGTTGTTCACGCCGGTATCGAGGGAGAAGCCCGAATCCAGAGCGTCGACGGTCATGTTCCCATCGTCATCGGCCGCGAACAGGTTGAATGGCGGGTAGCATGGCTCCTCTGGGTAGAAGTTGAAGCTAGCCACCTCGTCATAGCTACCCGTGTACTCGGACATCGGCCTCAAGTAGGCGTAGATGGCCATGTCGCAGAGGAACTGATCGATCGTGAGATCGAAGTCTAAGGACATGGTCGTGGTCGTAGAGTTGGGAGTGAAGTAAACGTAAGCCGTATCATCGGAGTCCGGTGTGCATGTCGTGTGGGACCTGCTCTCGCAGTAGTACTCGCTGTTGATGTACCAGTAGAACTCGTACTCGTATCCTTCCAGAAGATCTGTCAGCTCCCAGCTCATTGATGTCGTGCCAGGTAGCAGGTCGTAGCTCTCATGCGACATGTACGAGGACCAGTTGCCATCTTCATCCTGGATTTCCAGGGAGATACCTCCGGCCTCCTCTAAACAGTCTGTCTCGGGATAGAGGTAGGCGTATTCGTAGTAGTGCCAGCCGGAGAACTGACTCTCCTGGCGCATGTAGCTGTAGAAATAAGGGTCGCAATCGAACTCGCTAATGGTGATGGAGAACCCTATCGGTCCGTCCTCGGAAGTCACCCAGTCACTCCATCCGTAGCCTGGCGCATTGAGGCTGAAGTAGTACTGAGTGTCACCCATCCAGCTGATGTCGTAGTACATCTCCGTCTCTCCGGGAAGGATCATGGTATCGTCATCGACCAAGACCCAGGTGCCGTTTATGTCAGCGTACAGGGGACTGGAGAGTTGCGAATGCCCCTCGGTCCCGTCACATGGGCCTTCAGGATACAGGTAAGTCGAGTTCAGTTGCATGTTCGAGTACGTGTCGGTCTTGACGTAGAGCGTGGCGTACAGCGTGACGTCGCAAACGAATCCCGGCACATCGAACGTGAAGTCGAATTCAGCGCTACTGAAGTTGTCCACTATTAGCATGTGGCTCTCGAAGAAGTTCAGGTACCCATCGTACCTTACCTCTAGCTCTGCTGCGTATGGGAAGCCGTCCTGCAGGTTATCAACGGAGATCACAACGGTGTTGCTTCCATTCGATGTCTGGTAGTCGTCGTCGATCTGATTGCCTGCCTGGTCGAGTATCGAGAAGTCCGGGTAGTCAGAGCTGTTGTAGCTTAGGCTATCGCATGGGCCGTCTACGTTGAAGTTGTCAGAACCCATGTACCAGCTGTTGTAGTCATCGCCGGGGTATCTGAAGTCATACAGCGTGAGGTCCCAGTTGAAGTACATCGAGCACCCCCAGGGTGCGATCGGGACGGTCAACTCCATCGGATTGCCATCGTATGTGAAGTAGATGTAATCGGAGTTGCTTGGGAAGCCTGTGCTGCTGTAGTAGAAGTACATCCTGTATGTGGCTCCCACGCTCAGGTTCTCGAACACGGCCCGGATTTCCGTCTCACCGGCTGGCACCTCGTCGGGATTCTCGACCCATGTCCCATTGATGTCGAACTCGACTGAGACGTAGTTGTCCTCGGGGTAGACGTACTCGTCGCAGCTGGGATACCAGTAGTATCCTTGCTCTTTCATATCGATCCAATTAGGTGTGCTGGTATCGGATGAGTCCACGAAGAGCCTGTAGCGGACCTCGAGGTTGCAGGTAGTCGAGTTGTCTATTGAGAAGCCCCATGGCATGGAGTGTTCTTCGCCTGTTGCAACCCATGTTTGATGCTCGTAGAGCACGTAGTCGTAGTTCAGCCTGACGTACCAGTCCAGCGTGTATCGGGCTCCGATGTTGAGGTCGGTCAGCTCCCATGACATGTTGTTCGTGCCGTTGTTCAGGTTTGACCAGTCGTCCCAGACCTCTCCCATTCCATCCATGTTCAGAGAGACGTTGCCAGGTTCCACGCAATCGGTCTCGAAGTAGTTCCACCTACTTTGCATGTAGTTGAAATGGCCTTGGAAATTCTCGTACCTGAGGTAGATGTAGATGCGCACCTCGCAGTCCCAGGTTGTCAGTGGTACGTCGAAGTAGAACACGTTCTCGTTCGCTGTTATGTCGGTCGTGCTTCCGTAGAAGTTGTCCGATTCGGTCTCCCATTGGTATTGTATGGTGTAGGAGGTGTCCCCTAGTGACAAATGGCTGACGTCGATTGCGAAGGGCATGGTTTGGTTACCTCCGATGTTTCCGTACTCCTCCACCTCGGTGTAGTTGCCATCACCATCTGCGTCAGTTAGGATTGTCCAGGGGTAAAGGTTCTGGTATTCGTTGCAGTCGGGGTAGAAGTACTGGCTTCTGGAGGTTATGCTGTTCCATGTGTTGCTGGACTCGTCCGAGAGGTAGTATAGGCTTCCAGATACCCTGGCATCGCAGACCTCTGGCCCGATATCTATCGAGAAGTCGAGATTGACCGATCCGTTATCCATGAACAACGCGTGTTGGTAGGATTGCAGGTAACCGTTCTTGTAGACTCGCCATTCGTATGCATACTCGTAACCCTCCGGCAGATTATTAATCTGCCATGTCAGGTTGTGGGTGCCCTGTCCATAGTCGTTAGAATTTGCATAGTCGCCGTCTTCATCGAGCACGTCGATGTACACGTCCGCGCAGTCTGGTACGTAGAAGTACCAATATTCGCTGTTTCCGATGGAGGATCCGTTGCTATCATACATCAGTTGAGCGTAGGCCATCGGTGTGCAGTCGAAAGTGCTGACATGCATGTTCCACTCCACGTCGTTTGAACCGTTGTAGGTGAAGTACTCGTAGTACCAACCCATCCAGGCCGAGTCATTGCTGTAGTACCACTGTAGTCGGTAGTCGATGCCGTCCTCCAGATAGTCGAAGGCCCATGTCAAGTTATTGTCACCTAGGGACAGATCCATGGAGTCCATGTCATTGGCGTCAACTCCCTCGACAATCAGAGAAACTGGCTTTTGGCAGGGCCCGTCGAAGTATATGTTGCGATTGAACATCTGGTTGTTCTGGCCGTCCGTCCTGTTGTAGACCCTGACGTCGAGGTATGCGTCGCAGTCGAACGAGTCCATCGTCATGTTGAAGTGGACTCCATCGGGGATATTGTCAGATAGGTCGACGTAGACCATCAGGTCGTAGAACCAGCCGTTTCCGCCATCGCTGTCCGAGAAGTAGTAGTCGACCTCGTACTGCGTCCCGTTGTCCATATGACCGAAGTCCATGAACATGTGATTCTCTCCAGGCAATAGCGAGAATCCGGGATCCATCGCATCAACAGTCATGTTCCCGTCGGCATCTGTCGTAGTGAGGTTGAACGGCGGGTAGCAAGGCTCCTCTGGTCTGAATGAGAAGCTGTCCACTGACTCATAGTTCCCGGTGTATTCCGACATAGGCCTTAGGTAGGCGTACCAGTATATGTTGCACTCGTATATGTCGATAGTGACGTCGAAGTCGAATGACATCGTACCAGTGGAGTCCGCGGTGAAGTACTCGTACGTGTAATCGCAGCAGTAGTTACCGCTCACGTAATAGTAGAATTCGTAGTCCACACCCTCGATGAGTTCTGTCAGGTTCCAGCTCAGGTTCGTGGTTCCCGCGGGCAGGTCGTAGCCGTACCCGTTATCTGTGTTCATCCAGTTGCCGTCCTGGTCCTGGATATCGATGGTTATCTCTCCTGACTCCTCTATGCAGTCAGTGCCCGGGTAGACGTAGTTGTTGCCTGTGCTGTGAGAGCCCGTCCAAAGGTCCCCTGATCGGAATTCTATCCTCTGGTAGAAGTAGAGGTCGCATTTGTACTCGCTGATGGTGTACGAGAATTCGAGGGGGTGGTCGTTCCCGTCGACGTAACCGCTCCAGTAAGTGTTTCCACCTGAGTAGAAGTATACCTCCTCTTCCGTGGAGAGAGCACTTAGGTCCCAGTAATATTCCGTCTCGCCGGCGGGAATTACCGTGTCGCCATCAACGAGGGTCCAGTTTCCATCCAGGTAAGCATAGAGCGGTGTGCTCAGGCGAGCATCGTCGTAGTTCCCGGATCCGTCACAGGGCCCGTCTAGGTTCTGCAGGTCCTCCTCGTTGAACAGTTCCGTGTTCCCGCTTGATGTCCTGACGTACATGTACGCTCTGATGTCGACATCGCAGACGAATCCTGGGACGTCGAACTCGAGGGTCAGTGACTCCGTGTCTGTGTTGTTACCGAACCACATCGAGTTCTCGTATATGTTGAGGTAGTTGTTGAAGTAGATCCTAGCTTCCATGTAGTAGGGGAAGTCGCTCTGTACGTTCTCGGCGGTCAGGACAACTGTGTTGTTAGTCTCCGAGAATACGTGGTCGCTCGTCAGCCCAGAGCCGGAACCGTCCGTGAGGTTGAAGTCGGGAGTGTCCGAGCTGTCGTAGCTTGAGCTGATGCATGGGCCGTTAAGTGATCCGCTATCGGCACCCATGTACCAGTTGGAGTAGCTCCCGCTTGTTCCGGTCTCGTACCTGAAGTCGTAGAGGTAGAGGTTCCAGCTGTATGATATGGAGCAGGCCCAAGGCGCGATCGGCATCTCGATGTCCATTGGCCCCCCGTCGTAAGTGAAGTGTATGTTCTCAGAGAACGAGTTGAAGCCCGTTCCAGAGTGATGTAGGTACAACCGATAGTTCGCCCCCTCGCTCATGTTTTCGAATTGGATTTGTACTGCGTCGTTCCCGAACGGCAAGACGTCGGGATTGTCCTGCCAGGTTCCGTTTATGTTACCATAGAAGCTGACGTAGTAGTCCTCTGGGTAGACGTACTCGTTGCAGCTGAAATATTCGGAGTAGTCGCCGGAGTCCATCTGGAACCAGTCATCTGACCCAGTTGTGTCGATGAACGTCCTGTAGTAGACTCTTGCGTTGCAGGTTATCGATGTGTCAATGTCCATGACCCATTCGATAAGGGCGCTTGTGTTGCCTCCCGTGTCCCACGTCTCTGTTCCATACATCACGTGGTCGTCGTTGTATTCGACCCTCCACTCGAAGGTGTAGGACTGGTTGGCAGCCAGGTCAGTCAGGTTCCACGACATCTGGTTGGATCCATTCTCGAGACCCATGCTGTAGCCCACGTCATCGGAGTCTATCTCGAGTTCCACGTCTCCGACGTCGACGCATGGCGAGTCGGTGTATTCGGTTCCCGACCTGATATACCTGCTTCCTCCGTCGAGCATGTACATGTAGATGTACAGGTTAAGTCCAACTTCGCATGTCCACTCGTCTATTGTCATATCAACTTCGATGTAGCTAGGGCGTTCTGCGGGGTTGAAATCCCCCCATGAGAAGTATTCGGAGCCGTATCTGTTGGACACGCTGCCCCAAAGGTTGTACTGCCTGTCCGGGTCTAGTCCGGAGAGGTCTACCCTGAACGTCTGATCGCCGTTCTCGATGAAATTCGTGTTGACCCAGGAGTCATTCGTGTCGTCATCAAGCACCAGAAGAGGGAATTGATCGAAGTCACCCTCATAGTCACAATTTGGAGTTACATACTGGGAGTTCTGGTTGACTTCTATGTAGCTGCCGTCATCCGTTATGACGTAGAGGTATGTCCTGAAATACACCCTGCAGGTTATGTCCTCATCTACCTCAATACTGAAATGATGAAGATGCTCCTCAGACGAAGTGGAATTGAAGAAGAACGAGTCGTGGGAGGTGTAGTGCCCGTTCCTCTCGGTAATCCACTCGAAAGCATAGGACTGGTTCGCATCTAGGTCCGCCAGGCGCCACCTCATCTCTGTGGTTCCGTCCTCAACATTGTGATTGCTATCGACGCCAGTCCATCCGTAGGTCCTGTTCACTTCGGCGTATGCGGTCCCTCCCTCAGAGCAGTCGCTCGGGTAGTAATACCACTGGTCGTAGAGCATCTGGCTACCTCCAGCTGTATCGTTGTAGACGTAGACGTAGATCGCCACGTTGCAGTCCCAGAGCGTTAGATCCAAATCCCAGTCGACGTTTGAGCCGTCGTGAGTGAAATCGAGATATGTCCACTGTGAGCTTCCCTCTGACTGGGTGTTGTAGTAATAGTCGAGTCGGTAATCACTGCCTACCTCGAGGTTCGATAGATTCCACCTCATCTGGTTGGTCCCGGCTGTGAAGAGTTCCGATACGGCCGGTAGGTAGGTTCCGTCTTCCCCGAGAATCTCGAGCTTGGCAGGTAGCACGCATGGCCCTCCCATGTCGAATCTGTATTCTCCCCCGACCTGGTCGTTACCTGAGGGTCCGATCTCGTAAACCCGGGCCCTCACATACACCTCGCAGTCTTCATCGTCCAGCGTCATGTTCCAGTAGAAGCCATCGATGGTCTCGTTCACCGTGATTTGATTGTCGTAGTACCATCCGTTTCCGCCAGACTCGTCCCCCCACCAGTAGTAGTCGATCTCATAGTCCCCATGACCGAGCTCGGACAGGTTGAACAGCATCTGCACGGTTCCTGTAGGGAGTATGGATGTTGTCGCGTCGACGAACTCGGTGGCGTCTTCGAACTGGAGTTCGAATGGGGCTATACATGGCTCGTCTGGATGGAAGTAGTCGTAATCCAGTGTACTCCATCCGTATCCTTCGATGTATATCCGCAGGTATCCGTAGCCGTAGATATTGCACTCGCTGCCATCGAGGTCCAGATCGAAGTGCCATGACTCTGTTTCAGAGTCCGCAAACCACGAGTTTCCTGCGTAACTGTACACGTCCTCGTTATCGAGGTAAGCGTAGAAGTATAGGTTGTACCGCTCGCCTATGTTCAGTTGGGACATATTCCAGTAGAGGTCAGTAGTACCTGCTGAGATGTCCCAGTCATTGTCGTAAAGCTCTAGATCTTCCTCCCACTGGCCGTCCAAGACAGCGGAAACCGACAGATCTCCTGCGGGGTCACAGCCGGGGTTCTGGAAGTGTCTCGTCTGCATTGATGCGTAGGTGTTCCAGGATCCGCTCATGTCGATGTAATATATCGTAATGCTAGCCGTCGAAGAGCAAGTCCAGTCCTCGACAGTATAGTTGAGGTAAACGTCTCTACCGTCGTAATCGTCATAGTTCCAGTAATTCTGATTCGAGGGTTGCCCGATGTTGAAGTATGTGCTTAGGCTCTGGGTTAAACTACCCTCACCCTGAATGGATGAGGAGATGTAGTATGTCGAGTTATCATGGAGCCCGAAGGACTCGAGGTTGAATCTTACTTGGTTATTCCCGGCTTCAAGTGTGTTCGGGCTCTCTTCCCAAGTTCCATCGGATGAGAGCTTCGACATGGTGGGGCCCTCGTAGTCGCACCCTGTCGAGCTGCCGTCGTATGCCAGATTGTATGATTGTGTATCGGCATGGTACAGCCCGTTGTAGCCTCTGATGTGCAGCTTGGATTGGACGTAGACGTAGTCGCACACCGGACCGTCGACATTGAAGGTGAAGTCCCCGGAGTGATCCGCGGAGTCGCCGAAGAAGACCTCTGAGTCTATTTCCTGTATCCTGTTGTTGTACCGGAGGTACATGGTGACGTAGTGCTGCAGGCCGTCCATGGATCCCTCCACTGACCACCTGAGTGTGTTATTGCCCTCCTCGAGTTCCGCATCGTTGAGGTCGTCGAGAGAGCCATCGGAATCAACAAGCGAGAGGCTGAAATCTGGCTCATTGGTACCTGATATGGACAAGCCTGCATTGCAGGGCCCGTCTATGAATGGATTGCCGATCTCGTGATCCATGCGATATGTGTTACCTGTCGCCGACAGGAAGTACAGGTCGAACTCGATGTCGATGTTGCAGGACCAGTCTGATATCGGTAGCTCCCATATCACATCGAAGTCTCCAGTGCCCTCGTAGCTGGAGTAGAGCCACGAGCTGTTGAGGTAGGACTCGTATTGGGTGTTAAGAAGCATCGACTGGTCCTCGTTCGCTCCGCTGACCTGCCACTTCATCTGGTGTACTCCGGTAGATAGGTTGGTCGAGTCGTCGACTAGCACCCAGGTGTTGTTCTGGTCTAGGTGCCAAAGGCTGACTGGTTCGTACGGTGCCACTTCTGTTCCGTCGCAGTGGGGGTTTAGATCGTGGTTGTTGTACCATACTTCCGTCCACTTCTCATCGTCCGTCTCGTCCTCCTCCCACCACTCTTGGGCTTCTTCGAATTCGACGTAGAGGTATCCCCGTACGTCAACGTCGCACCATTCTCCGGGAGTCTCGAGGGTCCAGTTCAGATGTGTGTATTCCGAGGGGGCCGTGAAAATCGTGCGGTTGTAGTACTCGCCGTATATTTGGCTCTCTCCACTCGCGGTGTAGGAGGAGGACCTGTAGGTGTACCATTCGAAGAGGTATTCCTCTCCGACCACTAGATCCGAGAGGTTCCAGATCATGTCTGTGGACCCGTTGTTGGTCGTTACTGTCCAGGTATTGCTCATGTTGTGAACGTGAAGGTCTGCCCCCCCATAGTCATCGCAGTCGGTCTCGAAGTAGTCTGACCAGCTTGCAATGGTGTGGCTGTCCCCGTCTGGTAGTTGGGTGTACAAGTATCCGTAAACCCTAGGATTGCATTCGGTCTCGAGCACTGTTGCGTTCCAGTAGATAGGCTGACCGTCATACTGGAAATACCGGTCCATCACCTGGTCCCCCTCGTAGGAGAAGGAAATCCTGAGATTGCTGTCGATAGCGGAATCGTCGATATCCCAGTAGAAGCTCTGGGTCCTGGACGCGGACATATTGAGGACGTCATTCACTCCGTCATCGTAGACTTCGGTCCATGACTGCCCGCCGTTGGCATCGTCCATCATGGCATAGAGGGACATCACGGATTGTGGGTCTCCATCGGTGCCGTCGCAATCACCGACCATCTCGCGGGTTTCCTCGCCGACGTGCAGCCACTGGTGAGGGGTGAGGACGTATGCAGAGACATCGAAATCCACATCGCAGACGTGGCTTGGGATGTTAATCTGGTAGGAATCAAGGCAGCTAGTTTGCCCGTAGTCGCACTCCTTATCTGAGAATGCAACGACCTCGTCGTCGAAGGAAACTGTGTACACAGTCCTGTAAGCTCTGTCCGTGTTCCCCCCAACAAAGCCAACTGAGCCAAGCTTGTTACCGGAACTTAGGTTGTGTCCGTCGGACAACTCGACTGAGGACGAGTCGAGCACCTTGAATTCAGAAATTTCCTCGCCGCACTCTACATCGAGAGATTCGGTGTAGTACTCTATCGTCGAGCCGCTGGATGAGTTCTGGACGTAGGCATTGAAGTCGATGTTGCACGTCCAATCGTAGTCCGAGGAGACCTCGATCTCTATGTCCTCGCCGTCTGCGGTGAACGTGAATGAGTTGCTCCTTGATTCGAACTCCGTGGACCACCATTGGTACATGTAGTAGGATTGCCCAATGTCTAAATTGCTCGTGTTCCAGACCAGCGGCGATGATGCGTTTGGTATGCTATCCGGGTCCTCTATCCAACTCCCGTCAGAGTCCATGACATACAGCATGAAAGGCTCTCCGGCGCACAGGTTGGTAGCATTAGGGGTCATCTCGTTCGGCTCATTGTAGTCCCATACCCCATCACATAGTTCCCAAGACCCATCCCTTGATGTCGAATATCCCTGATTGTCGCGGCCGTAGTAGTCCAGAGTGGTTGCCACGGTAGCGTTCTCGATGGTTGTGTTCCTGTCGGAGAAAAGTATGGAGTCACTGTAGCTTATGTCGAAGTTGAAATCGCCATCGGAGTAGGAGAAAAGCATGAACTCCCCCGAGGTGATGTTAGTTCCGTTGGCCAGGACCATGCCGGAATTGGTGTCATCATCACGGATGTGCCATTCCCCGAGGTCGCAACTTTGGTTGCCCGAATTGTATATCTCTATCCAGTCCCCACTGGAATGATAAACTTCCGTCAGGACAACGTCGCCTAGAGTGCAATCAGGGAGATTGCTAGACCCCGATGAAGTCAGACTCTTTCCAACAGGATTGTCTTCCAGCTCGGGGGAATTTTGTAGTTCTCTAGCCAACAACCCCGTCTGGAGGGTCATCACTGGGGCTGCAATCATCAGAAGTATCATGAAAATTGCGTTGTTCTTGACGTTCTTAGCTCTCGCTCGAGTACTCATAAGACAGTAGCGGGAAATCCATCATTTATGATATGAACGCAAGTATACCATGGTTCGCAGAAACTGAAGGGAAGTGATTTCTCACTCATCTGTTCTGGCTTCGATTTCCGAGGTCTCGCCATCAGTGAATTCTGATATTGTCATCTGTTCTTCTGGGGCTAAGGATGCAGCCAACTCCGCGCTGGTCAGCCCTAGTTTGCTTGCTTCGGACCTGAACCAGCTCCTGACCTTCCGGTACTCCACTTCCGGACAACCGAAGTATTCGGCGAACCTCCTAGTGGTCGTCAGTCTACGTGTCAAGCCTTCGCGCCTTCTATCGATTAGTCCAAGATCGGCCAGATCCCTTACATGGTCGTAGGCTTTTTGGCCCAGCATGTCCTTCAATTGAGATTGCTGCATGGGTTGGTGATAGGCGATTAATGCTGCTGCAGGAAGCAGCCTCTGGGGGATGTCGGCTCTGAATGTCTCTGGAAGGGAGGAGGATAGCTCTGGCTTGACCTCCAGGATCCACCTCCCGGAGACGTTGGAAAGTTGTATGGCGCCACCCTCCCTCTGGTCTATGCTCTTCCTAAGGTAGGATAGCCCCACGTGAATCACTCCCTTCGGCTCCCCCAGCATCTCAGAGAGTTCCTCCAGTGACATGGAGCGCCCGGCCCCGAAAAGTATGGCCTCCAGTACTGTCGACAGTTCGGGGTCAGACATTCTGCGCCCCCGTCGGATCTGAAGTTGGGTGTAGCCTCTGGGTCAGCTCATCGTAATCCTCCGACTCGCCCCATAGGTCCTGTAGCACGATTTGTCCATTGTAACCGCTCTCTTGTCCGAGTGAAATGTAGCCTCGGTTTGTCAGGAAAAGGGTGGATATGAAAGCCGTAACCTGCGACTCTGTGATTGCTTCCTCCTCTTCGAGACCATGGAGGATTGAGTCGCGGTTCATCTGGTCCGCCACGTCTGATAGGGATATGGGTTCGGATTTACGGGTCCTGGCCTTCAGTGCCTGCCATGTCCTCTTCAGGTCCCCTTCAAGATCCTCGACGTGAAGGCTGCCACTGAACCTCTCTCTGGCCTTTTCGTGAGCTTCCCTCCGCTCCTTCGCGATCCTCTCCCTCGTCCTCTGTTCATCGGCTAGCCTGCTGGCATCCTGCAGCCCCAGTAGTAGCTCCCCCAATGTGACGGGGCGACCCTCTTCTCTGTGGATCCTGCCTTCAAAGATGGACGGGAGGGCCTCGTCCGCGGCACCGGTCATCACGCCAAGCGAGAAGTTGTACTCGTCATCATCGAACTCTGCCTCCCAGCCCCCTTCGAAGTCCCACTCGACTTCCTCCTCGAAATCCATCGCCCTCTCCTGGCGGTCTATCAGGGAGTTGGCTTGGCCCCTGAGTATGGACCATGCCATCCTGATCATCCTACCACATGACGGGAGGTCGATGTTCTCGGCCTTGTCTATTCGTTCGTTGAACATCTCGATGAAACTGGATAGATCGACGTCCCATGGGTCCAGATCGCTTGACTGGAACATCTGGAAGACCAGGGCGACGGATCTGTCGAATGGGTCGACAAGGAACTGGTGCTCGGCCTC
>CEPA01146861.1_pt1 | contig 16581 bp, 14 predicted proteins | sample 356241 | NCBI WGS metagenome assembly CEPA01 (sample SAMEA2620542, study PRJEB7988) | marine metagenome | biome: marine biome (ENVO:00000447); feature: surface water layer (ENVO:00002042); material: "saline water (ENVO:00002010), including plankton (ENVO:xxxxxxxx)" | depth 5 m
ATTGAACCCACAAGCGGATCAATAACTTATAATGATATTGAAATCACTGCCTTAAAAGGAAAAAATTTAAGAGAATGGAGATCAGAATGCGCAATGATTTTCCAACAATTTAATTTAATTGACCGTTTAGATGTATTAACTAATGTCCTTAGTGGCACTTTAGGAATTAATTTTAAAATATTAAAATTATTCAAGTTTTACAACAAAAGAGAAAAAATAGAAGCACTTACATACCTTAATAACTTTGAGCTTTCAGATAAAGCATTACAAAGAGTTGATACTCTATCTGGAGGGCAACAGCAAAGAGTGGCGATTGCAAGAGCAATGATGCAAAACCCAAAAATTTTACTTGCCGATGAGCCTATTTCTTCTTTGGACCCTAAAAATTCGAAAGTCGTAATGGATGATATTAAAAGGATTAATAATCAAAATGGTATTACAGTCATATGTAACTTGCATTCACTGGATATAGCAAAACAATATTGTGATAGATTGATCGGTTTGTCTGAGGGGAAAATAGTCTTTGATGGAAATCCATCCAGCCTTACTAATAAATTGGCTGAACAATTGTATGATTTAGAAAATGAGTAACAAGCTTTTAGAAAAACATTTGAGTCTTTACTCCTCACAGTTAAAAACGAGGAAATTATGGAATATACTAGTTGTATTTCTTCTTACAATATCTTTTCTGATAAGCTCTACAATTATTGACTTTAATTTTTCTAATATAGTTAATGGTGTTCCCAGGCTGGGAGATTACATAAGTCAAATTTTACCAAGTCTTGATATTAATTTAATTTTTGAAAACTCGGAAACTGAGGGTTCAATCAAATATTGGTATTTTAATTTCAAAAAATATGCTTTTTTATTATACGAAACATTTAATATGGCAGTTGTTTCTACAACAATCGGCTTTGTATTGGCGCTAATCCTCAGTTTTTTTTCAGCTAGAAATATAAGACCAAATATTTATGGATATTATTTTGTTAAAAGATTTCTTGAATTTCTTAGAGGTGTTCCAGAAATTATTTATGCAATACTTTTTGTTTGGGCACTAGGGATTGGCCCTCTTGCAGGAATTATGGCAATTTCCATTCATACCACTGGTGCATTAGGTAAACTTTTTGCTGAAGTAAATGAAAATGTAGATCTTAAATCTTGTGAAGCTATTCGTTCTCATGGAGGTAATTGGTTATCAGAAATGCGGTACGGAATTATTCCAAAAGTATTACCAAATGTAATATCTTACACCCTTTTAAGATTTGAAATCAATATTAGGGCATCAACGGTTATTGGGTTTGTTGGTGCTGGAGGAATTGGTCAAGAATTATATTTGGTAATAAACTTTAATTATTATGAAGAAGTAAGCGCAATAATACTTTTGATTATTATAACAGTAATAGCTATTGATATATCTTCCAGTAGAGTGAGACAAAAAATAGTCGGAGAGATAAATGACTGATAAAGATATAATCTCTCTTTGTCCTAGAGCCTTTCAGCCAATCTGGAAACGTTCACCAATAGTATTTACTGGTTTTATTTTTTTTGTTTCTTATTTTTTGTTTTGCTTATATCTGTTTGATTTTTCAGTTAGCAAAATTGTAGTTGGGTTCTCAAATATGAAGCCAGTTTTAACTGCAATGGTTACCTGGAAGGATTTCTTTAATTGGAATTTTAGTTCAATTTTTAGTGGATTAGCCCAAACGCTTGGAATGGCTTTTTTAGGTACTTTTTTAGCAACTTTAGTCTGTATACCAATAAGTCTTATCGCATCTAAGCAATTTTTTAAAATTAGTATAATTCGTTTCTTAATCAAGCGGTTATTAGACATTATAAGAGGAGTTGATATTTTAATTTGGGCAATAATTTATGTGAGAGCATTCGGTCTTGGGCCTTTTGCAGGATTATTGTCAGTATTTACAGCAGATCTAGGGACCTTGGGAAAATTATTCTCCGAGGCAATAGATAATGCTGATACTAAGCAAATTGAGGGAATGAAAGCAACTGGTGCAAGTAAAATTGCAGTAATTAGGTTCGGATTATTTCCTCAAATTTTTCCTATATTTATCTCTCAAAGCTTGTATTTTTTTGAATCAAATACAAGATCTGCTGTTATATTAGGTGTTGTTGGTGCTGGAGGAATTGGTCTACAACTAACCGAAAGAATGAAGGCTCAATATTGGGATCAGTCCCTATTTATTATTCTTTTAATACTTATTATGGTCACAATAATCGATACTATATCAAGAATTATTCGTATGAAAATTATCAATGAATAAATTCCTCAAAGAATCCAATCAATTCTTTAAAATTGGCTTTCCAATGCTAGGTTCTCAGTTATCATTTATGATAATGTCCGCTACTGATACAATTGTGGCAGGAAGGGCTGGCGCTGAACAACTTGCTGGTCTTGTGATAGCAAACTCTTTTACTTATCCTCTATTTATGTTGATGGCAGGTATTATTTTCTCAGTCATACCAATAGTGGCTCAACTTAATGGAGCTAATAAAAATATAGAAATCGGGCAAAAGATTAGAGAAGTTTTTTGGATAGCCTTTTTGCTTGGATTACTATTATTTCTCATATTTTATCATGGAAGCGAATTATTAAAATTTTTACCGATTGATGATGATATTGTTTCAATATCTGTTTCCTATCTAAAAGCTATTTCTGTAGGCATGTTTTTTTACATACTTTACAGATTATTAAGTTCGTATAGTGAGGGACTTACCCTTACCCTTCCCGTGTTTTTTGTTGTTTTTTCTGGAGCATTAATAAATATCCCATTAGATATTATTTTTGTTTATGGTTACTTTGGCTTACCTGAAATGGGAGGTGTAGGTTGCGGATATGCTACTTCAATTGTTTCAGCAATGATGTTTATAACAATGTTGGGTATCATTGTGTTCTCAAAACCGTATAAAAAGAATATGTTATTTTCAAAATTTAATGGGCCAACATCAAAAACCTCAATCGAAATTTTTAAACTAGGTTTACCAATTGGGTTTGGAATATTTGTTGAATTAAGCATGTATTCTGGTGCTGCTATCATACTTGCACCACTTGGAGAAAATATTGTTTCAGGTCATGCTATAGCTTTAAATATTGCCAGTATTGCATTTATGTTGCCGTTGGCAATTGGTCTTGCTGCATCGACAAGAGTTGGTAATTTGTTAGGCGAAGAAAGATTTATTGATGCAAGATACTCATCTAAAATCTCTGTATCACTTTGTTTTATAGGTGCGCTTCTAAATGTAACAATTTTAATCATATTTGGTAATAAACTAGTTTCACTTTATACAACAGATCCTTTGGTTTATTCCGTTGCAAGTTATTTAATTATTTTTGCTGCCATTTTTCAAATTCCTGATGGTATTGGTATGGGAAGTCTTGGTGCATTAAGGGGATACAAAGATACCTTTATGACTATGGTTTTCATCATTATTGCTTATTGGGTATTTGCAATGCCTTTTGGATACTATTTAACATATTACGGGATAAACAAACCAATGGGGGAAAGTGGAATGTGGATCAGTATGATTTTTGGTTTAACGATATTTGCTACACTTATTTCAAAAAGACTGACTAAAATATCATCACAATATGAATAGTGTCATTAGATTGCATTTTATGCTTTTACAGGACTCAGCCATTTATTAAATTTATTGTCTTTTCCACTAATTACATTAAGGAAACGGTTTTTAATAGTTAATGTTTTTTCTCCCGTCTTACCAGAACCAACTAGTTTTCCATCAAGACTGTTTACAGGGCAAATTAAATGGCTTGATGATGTTATGAAAACCTCTACAGCTTCTTGCAGTTCTTTAAGTGGTATTCGTCCAATATTCATTTCAATTCCCTCATCTTCGGCTATCTCGATAATGCTCATTCGAGTAATTCCATGTAAAACTTCATCTTCCTTAGCTGTCATTAACACCCCAGCCTGGCTAACCATAAATACATTAGAGGTTGGCGCTTCAGCCACATAACCATCGCTATCAGTAAGTATAATTTCATCATATCCGTTCTTTCTGGCCTTCCATTTAGCTATCATAGGAGAGGTATAATTGGCGGCAATCTTTATCTGAGGATCAATTATATCATGTCTTCTTTGGTGTTTATCTTTTTCAATCCAAACTCTCATATTTTCTGATTTATGAAATAAATTTGAATTTTTTTCGATGATATCTTTTTGCGGTTCATAAGCTGCGATCGCAACTTTTGTATAGGGATCCTGGGGTACTACATCAATTTCAATAGATGCAATATAAACACTGATTTTAATGAATTTACTTCCAGGATTTTTTTTAACCGTATCAAAAACTGCATCAATTAATTCGTCCTCTTTATAGTTAATAGGAATTCCAGCTAAAAGACATGATTTGAAAAGTCTTTCAATATGCTTATCAACCCTAAAAATAAATGTTCCATTTTCATTTTCGAAAATAGGAATAAAACCAAAAATTAGAGAACCTCTTTGGTGAGAGTGCGACAGGATATGAACTGATGCATCATTCCAGTCAATAAATACCCCATCTATCCAAATTTTTCTTTCCATATGATAAAACGAATCACCTTTTAATATTTTTATGATAACCTAAAATTAATATGTACCCTATTCTGATAAATATATGGATGACCATAGGCGTTATTACTTTTATTACTCTTTTGATTGTAAGTGCCCCTTACGGAAGGCATATAAGGTCTGGATGGGGATTAACAATACCCAAGAGATTAGGTTGGATATTAATGGAAAGCCCAGCATTGTATCTTCTTTGGATATACTATTTTCTTTATGATGGCTTCAATAATCCTGTTCTGATTTTCTTTCTGTTTATTTGGTCAGTGCATTATTTCAATAGAAGTTTTATATGGCCAATGAGAATAAAAAAAGAAGGTAAAATGCCAGTTTTGGTTGCCTTAATGGCCTTCTTCTTTAATGCCGTCAACACTTTCTTACATGGGTATTGGTTTTTTCTTCTTGATATTAATTATGATATTTCATGGTTTACAGAGCCAATCTTCTTAATTGGTCTTTTGGTATTTCTTTTGGGTATGTACATCAATATACACTCGGATAACATTCTTATGCGTTTAGCAAAAGAATCAGAAGGTTACAAGATTCCAGATAAGGGTTTATATAAATATGTATCTAGCCCTAATTATCTTGGTGAAATATTAGAATGGCTAGGATGGGCCTTTTTAACTTGGAGTGTATCTGGGTTAGTTTTCTTTTTCTGGACTGTATTTAATTTACTTCCCAGAGCAATTAGTCATCATAAATGGTATAAAGAAAAATTTGAAAAGTATCCAAAAGAGAGAAAAATAATAATACCAAAAATCCTTTAGGGTCGCTTACGCATAATTACTTTATAATAAAGATTTGTTAACCATTTGGGTGTTAACCACATTAAAAAAGCTAGAAACTTATTAATACCTCCGTTTATGAATAAATCCTTTCCCTTCATTGTTTCATTGAAAGCCTGTTCAGCAACTGTTTTTGAGTCCATCCACATAAAGCTTGGTATAGATCGTTTGAAGTCCCCCATTTGATCATGAAATTCTGTATGAGTAAAACCAGGGCAAACTGCACAACAAAAAATATTTTTATTACTATATTCTTTATGAATACCCTCTGAATGTTTTATTATCATGGATTTCACAGCAGTATACATGCCTCCGGAATTCGAAGCTGGGGCAAAACCTGCTAAAGATGCTATATTGATTATTCTCCCAAAACCTTTATCAAGCATGTTTTGTAAAAATAATTGGGTTAAGGCAATAACTGAGGTAGACAAAACATTAATAAATTTGATGTGATCCTCATATGAAATCTTATGAAAACTATCTAGCGTCCCATAACCAGCATTATTTACTAAAAAATCAGGACTAAAATCATTGTTTAAACATTCGTCATGTATTCTTTGATACTCAGTTATCTGACTCAAATCCGAGGCAATTATCAAAACCTTAATTTGAAATTTCTTTTCTAAATCATGTTTTATTTCATTTAAAATACTCTCTCGCCTAGCTAGTAAAACAAGGTTTATACCTTTTTCGGCCATTACAAATGCCATGTCTTTCCCAATACCAGATGATGCACCAGTAATAAGAGCATTTTTTCCTTCAAAATCATTCATTTAATTAAGCTTTCTCAAAGGTCAAATATAACTTATTTAATCCCCTTAAAGCAAAATGTGATCTGTGAAGTAAATCATTTTTTTTCTTATCAAGTTGGATATTTTTTAATCTTTTTAAAAGAATTTCGAACGCTAACCTCATTTCCTGTCTCGCTAAGGGTGCACCAATGCAATGATGATGAGCGGTACCATATGCTAAATGCTTACCCGGATTTTTTCTGTCCAATACCATATCCATTGGACACTCAAATTGTTCTTCATCTCTATTAGCTGAACCAAATCTCATGTCAATCATTGATCCTTCAGGGATAGTAACTCCTGAGAGAGTAACCTCCTTTCTTACTCTTCTAAAAAGACTTTGTACAGGTGTTTCAAGTCTAATTATTTCTTCAATAAAATTCTTATATTTAGCTTCACCTGATATAAGTGCATCCATTTTATCAGGTTTTTGTAAGAGCATTAGCATACCACTTCCTAAAGAATCGGTTGTTGTTTCATTTCCTCCTATATTCAAGTCACTAACAATTGATATTAATTCTTCCGTTTTTAATGAATCACCATTTTCGTCAATATAATGAACTAAATCACTTATTATATCGTCAGAGGGGTTTTTTCTTTTCTCCTCGAATGTTTTAACCATATAATGTTGAAATTTAACCAATCTTGCAGCTGTTGCTAACTCCTCCTCCTCACTAAGCATTTGACTCAAACTTGCAGATGTGTCCTGAGACCATGCTTTTAATAAAGGTAGATCTTTTTTGGGAAAACCAAGCCTATCCTGAATAACATTCATTGGTAAAGGGATACAAAATTGTGATACAAACTCTACTTCCCCATCATCAATAAATGTATCAATTAAATCATCAATAAGCTTAATTATATAAGGTTCCATGATTTTTACTCTACTGGCAGTAAATGACGGATTTGCAGCTTTTCTAAATCTTGTGTGATTAGGTGGCTCTGCACCGAAGCATGGAACTTGTTTCCAACCCTTTTCTTCAAAAACCTTTGATACACTACTCCCATATTTCCAATATCCCTTGGAAATTCTTTTTTTGTTGTCCTCACTTTTTTCCCAATAAGCACCAATATCTCTCGAAAAAAACTCGAAATCTGTAAGAACTCTTTTCAAATCTTCATATTTTGTAACAATATAAAAACCTGTATGTGGACTTAAATACACTGGAGAATTATTACGAAAAAATTCATAAGCTTCGTAAGGATTCTCAATAACATCTGGATCTAGCAAATTAAAATCTTCTGGTGATTTGATATCATTCATTACTCTATCTCCATTATTATAACATAAAGGTTACAAGATTGTCGGTGGTTTACCAAGACTAAATTCAACATAATTCTTAATTTTTGAAGTTTCTGCATCCAGATCTTCTCCAAAAGTCGATGGTTTGATTAAGTCTCCAAAAGTAATGGAATATTCAAATTTTCTTTTGTTCACTAATTCACTAAATAAACTAATATTTTTTAATTCTTCGTTAAATACATCTAAAAAATAGTAAAAAAGAGAATTATGTCCATCCATGTGAAAAGGAACAATTGGTGCATTATATTTTTTGGAAAGTTTAATGATTGTGTTCAACCATGGCCGCTCATAGAGTTTCGTGCCTACTCTTTTTGATAATCTAGACGATGGAAAAATAAGCAAACAACCTCCATTTAAAAGTGTATCTTTTGTTCTAGTTAAAATCTCTTTACTTTTTGAGTTAGTTTTGTTTTCAGCTTTCCAATCAACGGGAATAATAATATCAGCAAAACCTTTTGCTAATTTAATCATATCAATATTTGCATAGAGTTTATAATCTGGCCGAATATCATTCATAACCTCAAACATAACTATACCATCTGTAAGACCAGTGGGATGATTACCTGCTAAAATTATTGGTCCATTTTTGGGAACTAATTCAATATTCTTAATTTTAAGATTAAAATTTAATAATTTTGTTAAATATTTAAAGCATTCATAACCAGATTTATTAGAAATATCGTCAGTGATATTTTTGGCTGTTTGATATTTAAAAATTTTAAATACCGAAGGTTTTATTAGAGTCCATAAAACTTTATTAGACATTAATTTAGGACATCTTTCCTTAATAATTTGATCGATAGGATGTAGTTCAAGCATCAATGAAGCTCTCCAATTTTATATCTCTTTTTCTTCTTGCATTGAAGACTAATCCCATTGCAGCACATAAAGAAATTACAGCTGTGCCACCATAAGATAACATAGGAACAGGAACTCCAACTATTGGAATTAAACCAATTATCATTGCACAATTTATAAAAAAATATAAAAAAATTAATACTGCTATTGATCCGCATGCAATTGAACAAAAGCGGCTCCGAGCGATCATTGCAGTGTGTATTGAGATTGTAATAAAATAAATAAAAATTGAGAAAACAAATAAACCACCAATTAAGCCAGTTTCCTCCAAAAGAACTGCCATAATAAAATCATTATATTTTTCTGGTAAAAAGTTTAATTGACTCTGTGTTCCTGACATTAAACCTTTCCCAGTCAATCCACCAGAACCAATGGCTATTTTAGATTGTATTATGTGATATCCAGATCCAAATGGATCCTTGTTGGGGTCTAGAAAAACTTCTAATCTCTGTAATTGATAAGGTTTTAAACTTGTTAAAATTATAGGAATGCTTATAAAAAAAACCGATGAACCTAAAATTACCCATTTTAACCTGAGACCAGAAAAAAAAACTGCGGAAAATCCAGTAATTATAATTAAGATCGCCGTTCCTAAGTCTGGTTGATTAAGAATTAAAAACGAAGGAATTAAGATCAAAATAATTGGAGTCAAATTAAATCTTAGTTTTTTTGATTGATTTAGGCCAATAAAACTATAGTAGGAAGATAGAATTAGAATTAAAACAAATTTTAAAAATTCTGATGGTTGAAAGCTTATATCAGCTATACTAATCCACCTTGATACTGATGAAATGTCATAAAAATACAAATAGCATAACATTAGTAACAAAAAAAAATATATTGGAAAGGAAATAATCCTTAACACCTTCATACTAATAAAAGAAAAAAATAGGAAAAATAAGAAACCTATAATCAAACGATAAAAATGACTCCTTACAATTTCATTGATCTCTCCTCCAGAAATAGAGTATAACATCATTAACCCTGTAAATCCCAACATCATCAGACATAGAGGGATACCAATATTCATTTTTTTTAATCTTTTTAAATTATTTTTTCTAGAATTTAAAAATCCATTATTATAAATATTTGTCATAATTATTATACTCTCGATCCATTAGGATCAATTTTTCTACAGGCTAATAATATATCTCTCCCAATGGGTGCAGCAATTTGACTTCCAGAGCCACCATGCTCAATTACAACAGATACTGAATACTTTGGTTTATTTGTTGGTGCGTAACCAACAAAAAGAGCGTGATCTCTCTCTTTCCAATTTTTTGAGACAATAATTTCTTTTTTTCGTTCTTCTTCTGTAATCTCTACTACTTGTGAGGTTCCAGTCTTACCTGCCATTCTCCAATCATCAATATCAATTCTGCTTGAATAAGCATTGCTTCCTTTTTCGTTAACAGCCTTATCCAAAAGACTTCTTATTAAATCCAAATTTGAAAAATTAAAACCTGCTGGTTTTATCTTGTTTTTTTGATTATTTATTGGTGATTTTATAAGTTTAGGCTCTACATAAAACCCTTTATTAGCTATCATAGATATCATTAAATTTAATTGTATGGGAGTTGTTGCAACATAACCTTGACCAATACCAGCAACTAATGTGTCGCCGAGCCTCCATTGATTTTTTAAATTTTTTGCTATCCAAACCTTTGTTGGAATAAGACCATTCTTTTCTTTATCGCTAACTAAATTATAGTTTTTACCAAGGCCTAGACGCATCGCCATATTCGAAATTTTCTCAATGCCAATTTTTTTTGCAAGATTATAAAAATAAACATCACAAGACTCCTTTATGGCTTTTTCAAGATCTACTTGTTTATGTCCTTTATCTTTCCAACAATGAAAATTTCTTTTTCCATATTTAGTTTTTCCTGAGCAGAATATTTTTTCATCGGGCTTTAAAATTTTTTCTTCAAGACCAGCTAAAGTTGTAACAATTTTGAATGTTGATCCAGGCGGGTATTCACCATTTAAGGCTTTATTTAAAAAAGGATTTCCCTCATTATGAGAAACTTTTTTCCATTCCTCATGACTAAAGCCATTTATAAATTTATTTGAGTCAAAACTTGGAGTTGAACACATAGCCAAAATTTCACCATTTTGTATATTCATAACTGAAGCAGCTCCAATCTTATCGCTCATTATGTTATAGACCTCATTTTGAAGATTTTTATCTATTGTTAATACAATATCTTGTCCGTTGATTGCCCTATTCTCATCAATTATACGAATGCTTTTTTCCTGAGAATTAACCTCAGTCTTCAAATATCCTAAATGACCCGATAAGATATGGTCAAATTTTAACTCGAGACCTGAAAGCCCAGTAGTTTTTTCATTATTAGAGTTTTTATCAACAATTGAACCTGTATATCCTATTAGATGAGCAAAACTATGGGAGTCTATATAAGATCGCTTTAATTCATCTTCGATAATAAATTTTTCTATATCTTTGTTAAGAAAGTTTAAGTTAGAAATTTCATCAATTGTTAAATTTTTTTTAATTTCTACTTTGTGATATCTAGCACTAGCTAATTTATTGTTTAATTTATTAATTTGATTATTATCAAGGTTAAGTTTTTTTCCAATTTTTGTAATAAACTCTGTATCTGTAAAAGATGATCCTCCGGAAAATGATAGCTTAAAATTAGAGGAGTTTAATGCTAGTTGGATACCATTTCGATCATAAAAGACTCCTCTTTTTGGAAATATTGGTGTTATCCTAATCCTGTTTTGGTCCGATAATAATTTATATTTCTCTTGATCACTTACTTGTAGTTTCCATAGTCGGGTCAAGAGAATAGAGGAAAGAATCAACATACCTCCTCCGATAAAAAATATACGACGATTTATATCGTTATTTTTTTCATACATTTTTTTATGTTTATACTGATTCCTTTAGAGCCTTCCATATGTAGAACATAGTAAATTTCTCATAGACTTTAAGTTCCTCATCACTTTTCCAGATCCTATAGCAACACTAGATAAGGGGTCTTTTGCAAAATTAACTTTCAAACCTGTTGCTCTTTTGATGACCACATCAATGTTATTAAGTAAAGATCCACCACCAGTAAGAAGTATCCCTGTTTCGAGAATATCGCCATTTAATTCAGGTGGTGAAGAGTCAAATGCCTCTTTTATTGCCTCGGTAATTTCAAACAAAGGCTCTGCAACACTCTGAGATATATGTCTTTCTGTTATTTCTTTTTCAACAGGAACTCCTTCCGTCATTTCCTTTCCTTTAATAATCATTTTTTTACCATCACCATGCTTAGGAATAATACCAGAACCAATATTTATTTTTAGTTGTTCAGCAGTGATTTCTCCAATTAAAATATTCTCATTTCTTTTTAAGTAGGTAATAATTGCCTTATCAAACTCATCACCACCTATTTTAATTGATTTCGAAAAAACTATTCCTCCCAAAGAAATAATCGCTATTTCGGTTGTACCTCCTCCAATATCAATGATCATCGAACCTTTCGCATCACCTATAGGAAGATTAGCACCAATTGCAGCTGCCATAGGCTCTTCAATTAAATAAACTTTCCTTGCGCCAGAAGCAAATCCAGAGTCTAAAATTGCTTTTCTCTCAGCTGGTGAGGAGCTTGCTGGTACACAAATTATTAACCTTGGGTTAAATATACTTTTATTTGATATCGATTTGCTAATAAAATACTTAATCATTTCTTCAGCTGCCAAATAATCAGCTATTATCCCATCACGTAAAGGTTTAATTGTTTCAATATTCTCTGGGGTTCTTCCTTGCATTTCTTTGGCTTTTAGGCCAATTGCAATTATTCCCACTTTTGCATTTGCTTTATTAATGGCTAAAATAGAAGGTTCATTTAAAACAATGCCGTTTTCCTTATGATAAACAAGAGTATTTACAGTGCCTAAATCTATTGCTAAATCAGAACTAAGAAAATTGAAGTATTTATTCAAAAAATTCTCCTAACTAATTAGCTACCTCCTCAGGAATATTTTTTTCTCTTTTTATCATAAGCCTATTTAATGCGCTTATGTAAGCCCGAGCAGATGCAACCAAGGTGTCAGTATCAGCACCTCTACCTATAACTGTCTTACCTGATTCGTGTAGTCTTACACTAACTTCTGCCTGAGCATCTGTTCCTTCTGTAACCGCATGGACCTGATATAATTGCAATTTAGCTGTATGAGGAATAAGAGATTTAATTGAATTGAATAGAGCGTCTACCGGTCCATCACCTTCAGATTTATTTTGAACAGTTTCGCCATCTATTTCTAATGTTAAGTCTGCATATTGAGGTCCTTCAGTACCTGCATATATAGTTAGAGAAATAAGTTTAATTATATCTAATCCTTTTGAAAATTCGTCATCAATTAGGGCAATAATATCGTCATCAAAAACTTCTTTCTTTTTATCAGCCAAATCCTTAAATCTAAAGAATGCATCATTAAGCTGATTTTCAGCCAACATATATCCAAGTTCCTTAGCTTTTTCTTTAAAAGCATGCCTTCCTGAATGTTTTCCCATAACAAGTGTTGACTCATTTAGACCGATACTTTTTGGAGTCATAATTTCATAAGTTTCGTTATTTTTTAACATTCCGTCTTGATGTATCCCGGACTCATGAGCAAATGCATTTTTTCCAACTATAGCTTTATTAAACTGAACAGGAAATGATGTTACCGATGACACAAGTTTTGAGGCACGTGTAAAGAGTGTTGTTTCTACACCTGACTCGAATTCAAGAATATCATTTCTCACCTTCATTGACATAACAATCTCTTCAAGCGCTGCATTCCCAGCTCTTTCTCCAATCCCATTCATTGTGCATTCTATTTGTCTTGCGCCTGCCCTTACCCCAGACAAGGAATTAGCGACTGCTAAACCAAGATCGTTATGACAATGTGTTGAGAAAACAACTTTATCTGCATTAGGTATATTGTTAATGAGAGAGCTTATTATTTCGAAATATTCTTCAGGAGTTGTATATCCAACTGTATCAGGAATATTAATCGTTGTAGCTCCTGAGTTTATTGCCATATCAACGCATTTGAAAAGAAAATCCTTATCTGTTCTAGTTGCATCTTCAGCAGACCACTGAACATCTTCAACCAGATTTCTTGCTCTTGAAACTGAAAAATTGATTGCATCTAGAACTTCATCCTCTTTCATTTGAAGCTTGTATTGCATATGAACTGGGCTAGTTGAAATAAATGTATGAATTCTTGGGTATTTTGCAAATTTTAAGGCTTCAGCAGCTCGATCTATATCTTTCTGTCCTGCCCTAGATAATCCACATACTTGAACATTTTTGATTAATTTGGATACTTCTTTGACTGACTCAAAATCTCCGTTAGACGCTATAGGAAAGCCTGCCTCAATTATATCAACACCCATTTCATCAAAAATTTCTGCTATTTGAAGTTTTTCATCAAGAGACATGGAAGCACCTGGAGATTGTTCACCATCTCTTAAAGTTGTGTCAAAAATTTTAATATAATTATCTTTAATATTCATTTATTACTCCATTTTTAATTGAATTTGTTTTTTTCCTCTGAGAACAAGAAATATGAACCTCAGAGGCAAACCAGGAGTAAAACAAATAAAACTGATACAAAAAATTGCTTACTATTAAGAGAAAATAAATTTTCTTCTAAAAAATTATTTATGCTATCAAATTGTATCATATTATTACCGTTATAAGGATATGTGCATTAAAATTATAAAATATTCAAGCTAAATTAATTTTTTTCTTTATCAACAAGTGAATTTTCACCTATCCAGGGCATCATATTCCTAAGTTTTGTTCCAACTTCTTCTATAGAATGAGAATTAGATTTTTCACGCATAGCGTGAAATTCTTTATTTGAGCCTTCTTTATTCTCATTAATCCATTCTTTGGTAAAGTTTCCAGATTGTATATTTTCTAAAACCTTTTTCATTGCCTCTTTGGACTCATTTCCTATTACTCTTGGCCCAGAGACATACTCACCATATTCAGCAGTGTTTGATATAGAATAATTCATATTTTTAATTCCACCTTCGTACATAAGATCAACGATTAATTTCATTTCATGCAAACATTCAAAATATGCCATTTCTGGTGCGTAGCCAGCTTCAACAAGGGTGTCAAACCCATTTCTTATTAATTCAACCACTCCTCCACAAAGTACAGCCTGCTCACCAAATAAGTCAGTTTCACATTCTTCCTTAAAAGTAGTTTCTATAATTGCTGCTCTTCCACCACCTATCAATGACGCATATGATAAACCTATATCGATTGCATTTCCAGTTGCGTTTTGATTTACAGCAATTAAACATGGTACACCTGCTCCTCTTTCATATTCAGAACGCACAGTGTGACCAGGTCCTTTGGGTGCTACCATAATGATGTTGAGGTCATTTCTTGCTTTAATTAGACCAAAATGTATATTTAATCCATGTGCAAAAAATAATGATCCATTTTCCCTTAAGTTTGGTTCTATATCTGAATTATAAATATCTGCCTGTAATTCATCTGGCGTCACCATCATCATAATGTCAGCCCATTTAGCTGCCTCAGCAACCGTTTTCACTGCAAAACCAGCATTTTGAGCCTTTTTAATTGAACTTGAGTCATTACGCAATGCAATACAAATATTTTTTACTCCACTGTCTCTTAAGTTCAATGCATGGGCATGACCTTGACTACCATACCCAATGATAGCTATTTTATAGTCCTTTATAAGATCTTCATTTGTATCACTATCATAATAAACTTTCATTCTGTTCTCCTTTAAATAACTATTTACTCTTACCTCTAGATATTGCAGCTAATCCAGTTCTTGATATATCTGCTAACCCCAGAGGACGCATTAATTCAATAAACGAATTAATCTTATCAATAGCCCCTGTAAGCTCAAAAACAAAAGAGTCTTTTGTTGTGTCAACAATCTTTGCTCTATAAGTTTCTGAAAGTCTTATAACTTCTTCCCTGTTGTGTCCATCGCATTCAACTTTTATTAAAGCCATTTCTCTCTCAATTGATGGGCCATCCGTTGTTAAATCTTCAACTGAGTCAACAGGCACTAATCTATCAAGTTGGTGCTTAATTTGATTAATAGTCATTAAACTTCCATTTGTAACAATTGTTATTCTTGATTTGTGACTATCCTCGTCAATTTCAGCTACATTTAGACTTTCAATATTATAACCTCTTCCAGAAAATAATCCTATTACTCTTGCTAGTGCGCCTGACTCGTTACTTAGTTTTATCGATATGGTATGTGATTCTTGATTTTCTTTTTTTAATTTTATCATTTTAAATCAAGACCTTTCCCTCATCAGTAACTTCAGGATTTTCATCGCTTTCCCCAAGCAACATCTCATTATGCGCTGCACCAGAAGGTATCATCGGATAACAATTTTCATTTTCATCAACTACACAATCAAAGATTACTGGACCGTCATAATTTGTCATTTCTTTTATTTTTGAGTCAAGATCATCTGGTCTAATTGCTCTTAAACCCAGACATCCATAGGCTTCAGCAAGTTTTACAAAATCAGGTAATGAGTCAGTGTATGAGTGAGAATACCTACTTCCATGTAGTAATTCCTGCCACTGGCGAACCATACCCATGTACTGATTATTTAGTATAAATATTTTTACAGGGAGTTTATGTTGTACTGCTGTCGAAATTTCTTGAATATTCATTAAAATTGAGGCTTCGCCTGCAATATCTACAACCAAGCTATCAGGATAAGCAACTTGAACACCTATTGCTGCTGGTAAACCATATCCCATGGTCCCAAGACCACCAGAGGTCATCCATCTATTTGGCTTATCAAATTTGTAATATTGAGCTGCCCACATTTGATGTTGTCCAACCTCAGTTGTTATATAAGTATCTTTATCTTTGGTAAGTTCATATAACCTTTCAATAGCATATTGTGGTTTAATAATTTCATTTGAGTTTTTATAATCCAAAGACTTTTTATTTCTCCAACTCTCAATTTTTTCCAACCAACTAGCAATATTAACTTTTAAACCTTTTGACTTCCATTTTAATAAAATTCCTTCGATTGCGTGTGCGCAATCACCAACAATACCTACATCAATAGGTACAGTTTTATTCATTGAGGAGGGATCTATATCAATGTGAATCTTCTTTGAATTTGGTGAAAATGCATCTAACCTTCCAGTCACCCTATCATCAAATCTTGCTCCTATGTTAATTAAAAGATCACATTCATTCATAGCTAAATTTGCTTCATAAGTTCC
>CEPA01107703.1_pt1 | contig 16367 bp, 15 predicted proteins | sample 356241 | NCBI WGS metagenome assembly CEPA01 (sample SAMEA2620542, study PRJEB7988) | marine metagenome | biome: marine biome (ENVO:00000447); feature: surface water layer (ENVO:00002042); material: "saline water (ENVO:00002010), including plankton (ENVO:xxxxxxxx)" | depth 5 m
TCTTACCAGCTTACCTTGCGCAAGAGGATCTTGATAGTGAAGTCCTCTCAAAGTATGTTTTATTGATTTACTATGGTTAGATTGTAGAAAAATTTCATTTATTCCGTTGTCAGAAAATTTTTTTTTATTATAAAATTCAAAAAAATATCCTCTATTATCCTCAAATATTTCAGGTTCAATAATTTTTACATCTGCAATATTAGTATTAATAAATTTCATTTTAATAATTTTTGAAGATAATTTTTGTAATCACAGTTTGGATATGCATCTACATATTTTTGGAAAATTTTTTCATTTATAAAACCCATATGAAAAGCGATTTCTTCAATACATGAAATTTTAACACCTTGTCTTTCTTCAATTGATTTAACATAGTTGCTAGCATTTAATAAGCTTAATGGTGTCCCTGTATCAAACCAAGTAACTCCCCTACCCAATAATTGTACATCCAGTTTACCTTTTTCTAGATATACTTGATTGAGATCGGTGATTTCTAATTCTCCTCTATTTGACGGTTTTAAATTTTTTGCAAATTTAACTACGCTATTATCATAAAAATAAAGACCAGGTATAGCATAATTTGATTTTGGATATTTAGGCTTTTCTTCAATACTCTTAACCTTATAACTGTTATCAAATTCCACAACTCCATATCGCTCAGGATCACTAACTCTATATCCAAAAATTAAGCCTCCTGATAGGTTCTTAATTTTTTTTCTAATGCTATCTAAATATCCACTACCATGAAAAAGATTATCACCAAGGATTAAACAAACATTTTCTTTCTTAATAAAATTTTCTCCAATTAAAAAAGCTTCAGCAAGACCATTTGGTTCATATTGAATTTCATAGGAAAACTTCATTCCTAAGCTCTTTCCATTTCCAAGAAGTCTTTTATATCTAGGAATATCATATTCTGTAGAAATAATCAATATATCTTTAATGCCCAATAACATCAAAATGGATATTGGGTAATATAACATTGGCTTGTCATAAACTGGTATTAACTGCTTACTCGTAGCAGTAGTGAGTGGATACAATCTTGTTCCACTACCTCCAGCTAAAACAATCCCTTTCATTATTTTAAACCTAATCTTGTTTGATTATACTTTAAATATAAATCTTCTATCCATTCAGGGTTATTTAAATACCAATTAATTGTTTTTTTAATACCAGATTCAAAATCTTCTTTTGGCTGCCATTTTAATTCTCTCTTCATTTTTGACGTGTCAATAGCATATCTAAAATCATGCCCCGGCCTATCTTCTACATATTTGATAAGTTCAGAGTATTTTCTTTTATTTTCTCTAGGCCTAATTTCATCCATTATTGAGCAAATGGTATGAACAATATCAAGGTTTGAAATTTCATTATTCCCTCCAATATTATATGTTTCTCCAATTTTACCTTTTAAGAGAGCTTCATAAATTGCATCACAATGATCATTAACATATAACCAATCCCTAATATTGTCTCCTTTGCCGTAAATAGGTAATGATTTTTCATTTAAACAGTTAATAATCATTAAAGGAATGAGTTTCTCAGGAAATTGTCTTGGTCCATAATTATTTGAACAATTGGTAATAATAGTTGGAAGTCCAAAAGTACGATTCCAAGATCTAACAAAATGGTCTGATGAAGCTTTTGATGCAGAGTAAGGACTACTTGGATCATACGGGGTTTTCTCTGTAAAAAATCCAGATGAACCCAAGCTTCCAAATACTTCATCCGTTGACACATGTAAAAACCTAAAGTTTTTATTATTTTCTTGGTTATAATACTCAGTGCTACACTGGAGTAAATTAACAGTTCCAACAACATTTGTTTCTACAAACTGCATTGGATTTTCAATGGATCTGTCTACATGTGATTCTGCTGCAAAATTTATTACATAATCTGGTTGAAATTCATGGAAAGCATTTTTTATAAGTTCTTTTGAGCAGATATCAGATTTTAAAAAAGAATAATTTTTATTTTTTTCAACTTTAGATAGGTTATTGACATTTCCAGCATATGTAACTTTGTCAATATTAAGAATATCATTATCAGTATTTTTTATTTGATTGATAATAAAATTACTACCAATAAATCCAAGGCCACCCGTTACAACTATTTTCATAAAATGATTATAATAATTTAACAGAAGAAAAACTATATTAGATTTGAGTTCCAATAATATTTCTGTTGACTAAATAGCCGCTTAACTTTTCTAGGTAATTTAGTGCCATAATAACCAATTTTAAATCCAAGATATTTAAAAATTGTTTGTAAAATTGCATATGGTAGAATAAACGGTTTTTCTTTTATTATTTTTTTGAACAAGGCTGTAGTTAACTGTACTCCTCTTTGATCTGCATGCCCGCATACTTTTTGAATATATTTCCTTTCACCTCTGACATATCCTGTATCAAACATTCTTTTAAAATTTTCAATAAGAGAAAAGTTATGTGAATGTATAACATGCGCATCTGAAACATATGCAACATACTTATTATCTAGCAGTAGTTTATAGCACATAAAATAGTCTTCTCCTGTTAGTATATGATCAAATCCTCCAACGTTTTCTAAATCTTTGTTTAAATAGGCTGAAAAAACATCTGAACAAAAAAATGTTCCCACTCCATATTCTTTAACATCACCTAATGATCTAATATTTGATTTTTTAGGATAATTGAAATTAACAGGAAAACTTTCTAATATTTTAGCATTTTCAACTGGAATTTGTCTTCCATACGCCACAGATACTTTGCCATCTAAAATTGGACGTATTAAGTTATAAATTGACTGTTCAGATAACAACTTAGCATCTTGTGTCATAAAAATGATAATATCTGTTTGTAAAATCTTCCTTGCTTTCTCTCGTGTAGAGCCATGATTAAAATGATTTTCTTTAACGAAAATAGCATTATTTTTTTTGGCAATACTTTCAACATCTTTACTTGAGTTAGAATCAATAATTAAAATTTTAAATTTTCCTGAATTAAGTATTTCAAGGTTCTCTTCAAAAATTTGATCAGGATTAAAAGTAGGTATTGCAATTCCAACTGTAAATTCTTTTTCCATTACTCACTTAACTCGAAAATATTGTTTACAAGATTATCGTAAGAATTTATCAACTGATTCTCATTTTTGTATGACGCTTTATAAAAAATATCATCACCCTCAATGATTTTTTTAAATATTTTTGCTAAGTATTTATAATTATCTGGATCTACAAAGTGAACTTTATTATAGTCTCCAACTGTCTCATGTGCGTATGGTAAATCTGCTACTATTATAGGTAAATTGTTTTCTTGATATTCATTTATCGGTAATCCCCATGTTTCAAGTTTTGATGGGAAAATACCAATAGTTGCATTTTTAAGTCTTTTTTGGACTTCTTCGTACGGTAAAATCCCAGAAAATTCTACATTTTTAAGATGACTGTAATTATTAACTAAATGTTTTGCATACTTATTTGAAAATTCATCAAATGTTAGCGAACATGAAATCTTATTTTTATAATGTGGGTAATTATTATTAAAATAGTCTATTGCATTTAAAATTAATTCAAAATTTTTAAAAACTCGTGGTAGGGATGGGTAAATAAAATTTAAATTTTTGATATCACCACTCTTGGCAAAATATTTGGTTGAAGTTTTAGGTCTAGCTACAATAATATTTTTAATATTAAAATGTGATTTAAACTCTTTAGCAATCCATTCCTGCTGTACAATAACTGCATTATTTGATGATATATTCATCTTATATAAATATTTATATAAATAATTCCACAAAAAAAACTTCCAATCGTAGAATAAATATGAAAAACGTTTTTCAGCAAACATTGATGGATTATGACAGTATACAAAAGAATTTTTACAAACTGTATTTGCAGAAATATCTTGCATATTAATCCAAATATCTGCACCAATATCAATAGACAATTTCTTTACATCAAAAAATTCAAATTTCAATCTAGAGAACCAGCTTTTTTTTATTTCCGGAAACTCAATAAACTCAATTTTTTGATTATCATATGATTTAAATAAACGAATATCATTTACTATACAAATCAAATGAACATTTTTTTTCAAAAAAGCATTGATCATCTCTTTAAATACTTTCAGCTGACCTGCTTCATTTATATTAACTCCAGAGAGAACGACTTTAAATTTATTTTGGCTACTTATCATATATGAAACTATTTATTAATCATCGAAAAATCTGCTTTAAGAAAATTAAAGTAAGGTAGAGTATTAATCTTAAGTTTTTTGATTACAATAATATAAAATGTAATGTTGATTAATATCATTCCAATTATATATGTATAAATCATACCTTGAAATCCAAATTGCATTGTCAAAAACACTCCTATTATCATTGACAAGAGCAGGAAAATAAAGTTGACTAATAGATTAATCTTTTCAAACCTAGTTAGAACTAAAATTGGTCCACATGGACCACAAATTATTTTTGGTAAAAAAGATAAAATGACGCATTTTAAAAGAAAATCTAAATGAACGAATTTCTCACCAAATAAAATTAATAATATACTCTTTGAAAAGAATAATAATAAAATGAGGAGTACAAAGGAACTATAAAACATATAAGTATTTATTGATCTGATATAACGCTCTAAAATCATTTTATCATTATTATGATAAAAATTTGAGATATTCTTTGGCATAAAGGACTCAAAAATGGATAAAGGAACCATTACTAATACTGCAATTTTAATTATCGGAGCATAAAATGCTAGCTCATTAGCGCTTCCAAAAGCACTCACAATCCAAAAATCATGATCTGATTTTATCATTATTAGTAGTGAGGATGATGCAATAAATAAAGAAGATTTAAAAAACTTTTTAAAATTGCCATTTTCAGTAAAAGCAAACTTATTTTTAAAGGTTAAGCGGAATAATGAATATCTTTTAATGAATAATATTATCAATAAAGTTAAAAATGAAGATAATGCATAAGAGTAAAAAATATTTTCTAAAGAAAACTGTTTTAAAAATAATAATAAAAAGATTTGTAATAATAGCAACCCCCAAATGACCAATCCACCGCTACTGCGAGTACTATTAAAAAGAATAAAATACTTAAAACGATTTGTTGCTCTGAAATAATCTGAAATAATTCTTAAAATTGATGAAAACAATACAATAAAAATAACTGAAAAAAATAGGCTTATATTATCTCTGAAAAAATGAATGAAATCATTAAAAAAAACTATTAATGGCATTGATAATATGGTAAGAATTAAAAAGAAAATCTTTAAAACATTTCTTATATGTAAATTTTTCTTTTTGTTTGAAGGCAAAAATTTTGATGATGTAACATCTTGACCGAAAGCCAAAAACATAAAAAAAGATGGAATAATACTCATTATTAAATTGAAAAAAGCAAAATCTTCGATATTTAAGTTTTTTGCTACTAAACTATTTAAAAGCAAAAGAGCTATTATTGCAATTGCTCTTCCTAAAATCGCCCAAAATAAATTATTATTTAAATTCATTATGAATCTATAGTAAGTCTTTGATTTTTGTATAAAATGATAAAAAAATATTAAAAAGTGACTTTAAGGTTTTAGAGTTCACCTTTTTTTCTCATTTCATGTCTTATAGATGTTGCAGATATTTCACCTATTTCAGATGGTGGAATATGCTCGATTATTTCGTAACCAACGCCTCTTCCATAATTTACTGATTCAATATCAGGAATTATTGAGGTGATCACTCTCCCATCTTTAATTAAATCTTTAAGTTCACCTTCATGAATCATGCTTTCAATTTCTTTGGCTGTCCAAGGATTATTTTTATCTGGTTCAACGTCGCGTATAGCAAGCCAAACATTCTTGCCCTTTTTCAACCTTTCATTAATGAGCCATAAATGACCTTTATGAAGTGGTTGCCATCTTCCAACAAACATTGAATATTTCATTAAAACTTCCTTTCTTCTATATATTCATTTTCTATTAAAAAATTTATTATTTGATTAGATAATTCTTCTAATTTTGCATCGTTATTTAATAAATGGATTTCAGGGTTTTTTGGTACTTCATATGGAGATGAAATCCCTGTAAAATTTTTTATCTCACCATTTCTTGCTTTTTTATACATACCTTTTGGATCTCTTTTTTCACAAACCTCTAAAGAAGAATCAATGAAAACCTCCAAAAAGTTGCCTTTTTCAAATAATTTCCTAACAAGTGTTCTGTCCGAAATAAATGGAGAAATGAATGCAGTGAGTACGATTAAGCCTGAATCATTAAATAGCTTTGCAACTTCACCTATTCTTCTGATATTTTCAACTCTGCTTTCTTCGTCAAATCCCAGGTCACTATTTAGCCCATGTCTTACGTTATCACCATCGAGTAAATAGGTCTTATATTTCATCTTAAAAAGTTTTTGTTCAACTATATTTGCAATTGTTGATTTTCCACTCGCACTTAACCCGGTGAACCATAAAACAAATGGTTTTTGCTCTAAAAATTTTTTTCTGTCACCTAGCTTAATCGTAGTTTGGTGCCATACAACATTACTCACAATTATACCTCCAGATTATTTGTGAAAATATAGTATTAAAAAATCATAATTATTATTACAAATATATCTAAATACTTACTTCTGTTGGTTTAACATAAAACTTCCAATCCATTACTTCAATTTGTGAATGTTTTTTTATTGAAAAAGATTGAAATTTTTGCGTCGGAATAACTCTCTTTTTTTTACCATTAACAAGTAAGTCTATAGGCATTATGAAATTATCATTTACGTTAGCCCATCGGTAAAAATATTTATTGTTATTTTGATAGAATTCAAGTTTTGGTTGATTTGGACTATAAAGATACTGCTCAGCAAAATACCAATAATCAGTGCCACTTTTTTCTTTTACCTTATTAAAAAAATCTTCAGTATCTGCAAAACTTTTGGCATTTTCAGTCATAAATTCATTTAAAATTTTAAACCAAATATCATCATCATTGATTACGCTTCTAAGTGTATGCATAACCCAGGCACCTTTCATATATGTATCTCCGTGGAGGGCCCAGTGATTTTCATTTTCATTACCAACAATAGGAATCTCATTAACAATTCTATTTTTTAAAGTATTCAGGTAATGAACACCTACTTCATAGCTTTCAAATTTATCTTCAAAATAAATTGCTTCTGAATAAACTTGTAATCCTTCGTGAATCCAAATGTGAGTAGGATCTGATGCAGTTACACTATTTCCAAACCACTCATGTCCAGTCTCATGAATGATTAATGGATCAATAACTCCATACATTGGCCAGCTTTTGCTTCTAACACCATTATATATGCTAAATCCATTTCCATATGTCACTGCTGACTGATGTTCCATTCCAAGATATGGGACTTCAATAAGCTTATATCCATCTTCATACCATTGATAATCACCAAAATATTTTTCATAGAATCTTATCACTTCTTTTGATTGTGGGAAAAAATTTGAAGCTAATTCTTTGTTATAATCTAGAACATAATGATTCATATAATGTATTTCATTATTTTTCAAAAAAGTATCTTGCACTGCCACATAATTTCCTATCTGAACGGATATGTTATAATTATTTATAGGATTACTTACAAACCATTCATAAGTAGTTTTATTCCCATTATTTGTGATGTTTTTTAATTTTCCATTTCCCACTGCAACCAAATTTGAAGGGACTGTATAAGCCATTCTAACGCTATCTCCTTCAGCTGTAATGTGGTCTTTATTAGGCCACCAAATTCTTGCTCCTTCACCTTCACATGAAACAGCAATCCAATCTCGACCATCTTTATCTTTAGACCACGTAAATCCACCCGCCCAAGGGGGGTTATCTGCACTCTGAGGAACACCTTCATAAAATACAGTAAACTCAAACATGCTACCTTTGTTAATTGTTGATTTAAAATCAATTAAAACAGCATCAAAATCTCTTGAAAAAGGTACAACCTGATTATTATGAGTTATTTTTTTTATTTTCAGACTTTCAGCTAAATCAATTTGCAGTTTGTTTAGATCATTAATACTCTCAGCTTTTATGGTTACAAATCCGTTTAATGATTTTTTATCAATATCAAAATCAATATTTATATCATAAAATGAAACTCTATACGATGAACGATTTTCATTTAAATTTCCCATTAAGAAATTATTTGGGGTCAGTTCTGGAAGATTATATTGATTACCATGAGGTCTATTGTCTTGAGAATACAAAAATGTACATATCAACACACTAAAAATTATTTTTTTCATAATAAGTCCTTGTCTTAAAAATATTGTTTGCAAAAATAAGGTAATACAAAATAATACAAAAAAGAAACCATAGAACGATAGCAAACGCCTCTTTGATTAGAAATAAGACGTAAACAATAGCTAAATAGATAAGCCATTTTATCCACGTGGGCTGTGACCATAATTTTAGTAAAGAATTCATTATTGAGCATCTTTCAGAAAGCTATAATACTTCATTGATTCATTATAAATAGAATAGTATTTATTCTCAATGGTAATATCTTTTTTTTCATATTTTTGAAATCCAGTTGTTTTAATAACATTATCATACCAAATTTTCCACCAAAGACCATCATTAATATGATTGCCCTTTTTCCATTTAAGCATAGATTTATCAAATTTAATATTAATCTTTTTGCACCAGATTGAAAGTAATTTTTCAGGATTTTTTAACAGGTCACTTGAATCAATTATTAAAAAAGGCTTATTTGTTTTTTTTAGGAATTTTATAATTTCATATTGCTGTGGATATCCTAGCTGTTCAACAGCAATCAATTTATTTTTTTTTGAGAAAGAATTAATTACTTGTTTTGGATCTCTAATTAAAATACAATTTTGATAATTACCTACCCATTCAATATTATCTAAATCTAGAATATGGTGAGCCATATGTTTTTGATACCATATTTTTTTACCATCAGGTATTTTATTATTGAGATAATTAACAATTTCGCCAAAGTTTGTTGGATATGCTTCTATTATTTCTTTATGCATAGGATGTTTATTTTTTGTTTCTTTTAAATAATATGCATAAAAAGGTTCATCAGTAACATAAGTATCTTTTCTAGAAGACCATGACCGCATTAGTGCTGTAGATATATTCCTAGGACCAGACCAACAAGCCACTATCATACTTGCTCAATATTGTCTTGAATATGTTTATTATAAAGATCTCTAAGATGATTTGTTAATGAATTGGACCTTGTTGATGATAATTTTTTGTCTTCAATTCTTGACACTGGGATTATACCAGCAAATGTTCCAGTTACAAATGCTTCATCACAATTTTTTATTTCTTCGAAATTAAAATCTTTTTCAAAACAAGAGATATCATTTTTTTTGCAAATATAAATTGCTTTACTTCTGGTTATTCCATTGAGGCAATATTTACCTTTAGATGTCCAAACTTCATTGTTTATAATGAAAAATAAATTTGTAGAATTGCATGTGCTTATATTACCATAAGGATCGTTCATTATTCCTTCATCATAACCTAATTCGTTTGCTTCAATGCTACCTAAAATACAATTTAATTTACTTAAGGTATTAAAGTGAGTGCTTAAAATGTTACTTGAAGGCCTTATTGTTTGGACTCTTCCAATACTAATTCCATTTGTATAGGTTTTAGGACTAGTTTTTTTAAACTCTGGAATTATTACTAAAGTTACAGGTCCTATATTGGCATTAGGATTCTGATATGGTGTAATTTTTTCTCCTCTTGATATTATTAGTCTAATATGAACATCCTCCTTCATATTATTTTTTTCTAATACCTTTGAGATTTCTCTGATAATTTCATTTTTTGAAAAAGGAATATTAAGCGAAATACCTTTTGCACTGCTAAATAACCTATCTAAATGTTCATTTATAAAAATTAATCGATTTTTATGAAGCCTTATTCCTTCCCAGACACCATCTCCTAAAAGAAATCCACTATCAAACACAGATACTTTAGCTTCATTTCTTGGAAATAATTTTCCATCAATATTAATAAATATATCTTCATTTTTACTATTTTTGATATATGAATGACTGCTCATCTGTGGGCCCACAGGGACTTGAACCCCGAACCTGCGGATTATGAGTCCGTTGCTCTAACCAATTGAGCTATGGGCCCTTTTCAAATTCATTTATTTAAATTTGTATAAAATAACATTAAATGCATAAATTAGTTTAACAAATTAACTATAATAAATTTAGACAAACAATGAATACCAAAATTACAAAATCATTTCTTATAATTCTTTTTATTTCAATGTTTTACTTTTTTGTTCAAAAAGAAAAATATGAGTCACTAATATCAATGTACCCATCATATGGTGATGATTTTAATAATTCATCGTTAATGAGCTTAGTTGATGACTTTGGAATTGGCCAAGGATTAAATACAACCGACCCTGTAATTTATGTTCCTGATATTGTTAACTCTTATATATTGAGAAAAGAATTATTACTGAAAAAGTATGACTCTCTTGAAAATAGGACTTTACTTGATTATTTTGAATCTAAAAGATTGATAAAAATTTTTAATTATGAGCAATCAGAATTAATTGATGAATATTCCGAAGATTTTGACGATCTAATTAAAGTTGATATTGGACGAACATCTGGTTTAATTACTATATCAACATACTTTGATACACTTGATCTATCTGTTGAAGTAAGAGACTTTATTTATAATTATCTAATTAACTTTATAAATAAATCCTATAAAGATAGTTCTGAAGCTAAAGTCAAATATATAAATCAAAGAAAAATAGAAGTAAAAGATGAACTAGAATTTAGAGAAAATCAACTTAAAGACTTCTTAGTTCAAAATAAAGACTTTGACTCACCTTTACTTCAAATTGAGTATTTAAGGCTATCAAGGGAGGTTGAATTAACAAACACAGTATATGCACTACTTGTTCAGCAGGTTGAGACAGAAAAACTTTCACTTAAAAAGGAAGAATTAAATTTCGTTGTATCTGATATTTATAATAACCCTAAAGCAGTAAAAATGGAATTTATTGAGATTCTCATGATCGATTTATTAATTTTAATGTCCATCATTGTTATATTTAATAGGAAGAAATTAAAACTTAATCTTTAGATTCTGTAACTAAATACGTTAATATAATTAAAGGAATTAAACGGAATGCTATTGAATATAAATCTCCTCTCAAAAAATATATCATATAAGGAGTGAAAAAAATATAAATCACTTGAATAAAATTACTACTATTTTTTTGCTCAGATATACTTTTAACTAAAATACCTGTTGCTAAAAGAGAAAGAAAAACACCAATGAATCCTAAAGCAAGATATCCCTCAGCCCAATAATTGGTTGCAATACTTGAAAACTGAATACCTCCATCATTTGTTAAAAGAAATGAACTAGATATAGGCTTATCAGTCCAAATAGACCTAGGGATATAGACAAACAATGCATCAAAAAAATTATTAAAAAATAAGAAGTCATTAAATTTTATATAGTTGATAGATAGTATAATTGTTGAAAATGCATCGAAATCTCCCGAAATAAAATGTGAAATAACATCATAGCTATTTTGTTTAGAAAAACCAGTATCTGAAAGTGATTCTCTAAAATAATCTAAATATGGAAAAATGAAAGCTAGCCCAATTGACAAACTTGACATCCAAAACTTTTTATTATAGTTAACTAAATATAAAAATATAAAAGCTAATAACATCAAAAGGCTTAATCTTTCTGATCTAATTGGATTAAAATAAACAAACATAAGTAAACACACTATGATAAGATTCCAGCTAGAAAATGCTTTTTGCTCATGCTTTATTATATAAGATATTAAACATATAAACGGTGAAACTTTTAAGAAACGGATTATTAACATTTGAAGGTATCCTGACTCTCTTACAGTTAGATCAAAAAGAAACCTCGGATAAATTATTTTTTCAAATCCTAAAATAGCAAATAATAAGAAAGCTAAAAAAACCGAAGTAAAAAATAAAATATGTATTCGCGAAATAAGAAAATCTCTCGATGGCAAAGTAAATTTTTTTTCACCATATCTACCAAATATATAACCAAAAATACCGCACACAACAATCACAATTGATTTATATATTTGATTTTCGTTATAAAAATTAATCCAAGGGATTTCCTCCGAACTAAATTGCATTAAACCACTAAAACCAAAAAAAATATATATGTAAACCCAGAAAGATACATCGACAAGTGAATGGTCTGAATTTAATGTCCTAAATAAAAAATAAGTTGGAGTAAGGATAAAGAAAACATATGTAAAAAAAATAATAGTAATATTTGTAAAAGCAGTAATTTTTAGAAAAAAAATAGGTAAAATTAGTAATAAAATAAAAAAACCGTTAAATGGGTTAATATTATAAAAATTTAAATTCTCTTTAATTAAAAAATCTTTCAACTATTCAATTCCTGCTATTGTTTGATAGTATTTTTATTAAAAAATCTTTTTAAATCTTTTAAGGTTGGAAAGGCAGTACCATTCTTTGAAACCGAAACAGAAGCAGCATAATTTGCAAATTCTGCAGCTTGAGATATATCTCCTGTTTTATAAAAAAATAAAGATAATGCAGATATAACAGTATCTCCAGCGCCTGTAACATCTGCATTTTCAACCCAATGAGGATTAATATTTTTTATAAAATTATTTTTACCAACTACTGTTATGCCTTTATCACCTTTTTTAGCAATTACATAATCGAAATTATAATTAGAGATTAATTCATTACAAGCATCTTGAATTGAGTTTTCATTTATTTCAAAATCAAAAACTTTTTGAAGCTCTTTCAAATTTGGAGTAATAATTTTAGCATTTTTGTATAGAAGGAAGTCATCTTTTTTTGGATCAATAATCATATCTTTGCAACTTACAAATTGTAACCAAGAACTATTTATAACCCCCTTGTTATAATCTGATAAAATAATTACATCATAGTTTGATTTAATTTCATTTGATATAAAGTCTTTGCTTGGATTCCAATCATATATATCTTCAAAATCCATTCTTATAATTTGTTTTTCATTACAAAAAATTCTTTGCTTTACAGTTGTAATTTTATCTTTCACAATTTCAATTTTTTTGATATCAACATGATTTCCTTTTAAAATATTTAATAATTTTTTTCCAAATTTATCATTTCCTACTACTCCTAAGCATGTAACTTTTGCACCTAGATGGGATAAATTTATAGCAACATTTGCAGCACCACCGGCAAAATATTGGTTTTTTCTAGGCACAATAACTGGAACAGGAGCCTCTGGAGATAATCTTGCAGAATCTCCATATGTGTAATGATCTATCATAAAATCTCCAATTAATAATACTTTTATATTTGTAAAATCTATCATTTGTTAATTTTTCCTTGATTGGCTACTTGTTTTTGTTTTTTAAACAAATCCTCATCATTTATTAAAAAGTTTTTATTGATAATTTTAAAATTATCATCAAAATCATAAACTAAGGGTACACCTGTAGGAATATTAACATCCATAATTTCATTTTTAGATAAGTTTTCCAAAATTTTTATTATAGCTCTAAGAGAATTACTATGGGCAACTATTAGATGATTACCATAATTTAAATTAATGAAATTTAAATACTCTTTCCAAAATGGATTTAGTCTTTCAACAACATTTTTTAAACTTTCACCCGAAGGTAAATTTTCACCAATTTTTTTAAATTTTTTGACAAACCTTGGATGTCTTTTATCATTTTTTAAAAGACTTGGAGGTGGAATATCATAGCTTCTTCTCCAAATATGAACCTGCTTTTCACCGTATTTTAAAGCTGTTTCAGATTTATTTAATCCTTGAAGTGAACCATAATGTCTTTCATTTAAACGCCAATCATAAATAATATTTTTTTTTGAAAAATTAATTATATCGCAAACAATTTCTGTAGTTTCAGTCGCTCTGGAGAGTATTGAAGTATGTATACTAGAAATATTAATTTTTTCTTTGACTAGCTGTTTACCTGCAAATTTTGCTTCATTAATACCTTTGGGAGTTAAACTTATATCTTCCCAACCTGTGAACTTATTTTTTAAATTCCAATCACTTTCACCATGACGTAAAAGTATGATTTTCATCAATTATTAGAGTTGTCAACTATAAGTAATATTGCTGCAATATTAGCTAAAGTTGATGATAAATCAGAAATGAACGATGTTATATCAAACTCATTTGGATCTGGATCTCCTGGTACAAAAATTGAATCTCCAGGATAAATTTTCATCCCTTTACCAAAAATAGGTTTAATTTTTTCTATCTCACCATTCGTTCTTACAACATAGATATTTTTTTTCAAAGTGTAAGGTTTAAATCCTCCAGCTTTTTCGATGACTTGTGTAATTTTCATTTTTGATCCTGAAAAAGCTACTAAGCCGGGGTTATACACATTGCCGGAGACCTTAACGACATTTGTTTTAGGTAGTATTTGTATAATATCTCTATCAGAAATTATAAAATCAAAATTAGCACCTGTGACAAGCTCTGTTGAAGAAATTTTTTCTTCATTTTCATCAAAAACTTCAAAACTTTTTTTAATAGAAACACTATTAATTGAACCCATTTGTGTCAAACCGCCAGCATTGTTAATTGCATCTTTAAGAGTTATTCCGTCTACTAATGTATAAGTACCAGGTCTATTAACTTCACCTTCTATTGTATAAAATAAACTATTGTAATAATCAGGGATTTCGTAAATAAAGATGTTATCGTTCACTTTTAATTCAAAATTTTCTGAGTCTGAATACATAACTTCAAATTGTTGAGAATAGTATTGGTTTTCATCTAACCTCATTACAATAATTTTTTCATCAATTGTTTTTCTATAAACTGGATCATCAAAGCCTCCTGCTAAATCTAAAATGTCTTTAAGGGTTGAGTTTACTGCTGAATATTTTCCCGGATTTTTAACTCTGCCAAAAATTTCCACTTTTGATTTAACGCCTTTAATTGGAAGCACTTTAACTTTATCACCGTTATTAAGTTTAGTTGATTTTGACTCACTAAATAATAAATTGATGCTTGTTTTAGCGTTGTCTTCCGATTTTCTCTCTTTCATCGGTATAACTTGATCTATAATAATATAGTTTGAAGCATCAGAACTAAATCCTCCTGCAAATTCTACCAAATCAGATAATTGTTCTCTTGGAAGTAGTTCAAATGAAAAAGGTAATTTAACTTCACCATTTATCTCTACTCTTTTTTCAACAACCGGTACGTGAATAATATCACCATCAATCAAATTTTCTTGATTAAAATTATAAACTCCATTAATAAATAATTGATAAAAATCAATATTCTGTATAATCTCCCCATTTCTGATATGTTTGATTTGTCTTAAACTTCCTTCATTTTTTATTCCACCAGACTGGACTAAAGCAGAGAAAATATTAGAAAAAGGGTGGATTAGATTAATTCCAGGATTATTTGCTTGACCAGTTATGTAAATATTTATTGACTTTAGTTTACCGAGCTCAACATTTAGATTTGTAGGATTATCAGTGCTTTGTAAAGTAGAAAAAACATTAGATAATTTTTCAACGAGAAGATTTTCAGCTTCAAGAAGTGTAAGATTTGATAAACTTATAAATCCAACGTTTTCGTAAAAAATCATTCCATCCTTATTAACTATATAACTTTCTCTTGAATTATTTTCACCCCACATTGAAACAATAATTTCATCTCCTGGTCCCAGTAAATAATTACTTGGTGTTGGTAAATTATCAAAGAAACTAATATCCCTTCTAAAGTAATTATAACCAAAAAGTTTACTTTTTGATAAATTAGACTTATTGGAATTAATAATTTTGACATTACTTAAGCTTTTTTGATCTTCTTCTTTTAAGTTTGAACTGTTTACTAATTCTTGGTCAAATCTATCCTGAAATTCTTTGAAATCTTTGACGTTAGGAGACGAAAGTGTACTAATATCGTTTAAATTTTGTCCGAGAACAAAAGTAAATAGGCATGTAGTAATTAAAAATTTCATTAAATATTATTAATATAATCTAAAACATTTTAATGAACACACTAAATATTCATTTTTTTTCCCTATCTCCAATGTGATAAATCTCTATTTATTAACTTTTCCGTTTCTAAAATATCATTTGAAAAATAATAAATAAGCTTACTTCTCTCCTCACTACTTATAGGTTTAATAGTTTTTTTCTTAGTGAAAAGTAATTTTTTCAATTTTCTTTTAACTGAATTTGAAAAAAGATGCTTTAAATGGTAGTCATGTTTTCGATAAAATTTGAATAATTTATTTATAATCAAATTTCTTCCTTCAAAATCTGAATTATGTTTCTTAGAAAAATCTATTTCTAAATCATTAATTTTTAGAAAA
>CEPA01100575.1_pt1 | contig 16340 bp, 11 predicted proteins | sample 356241 | NCBI WGS metagenome assembly CEPA01 (sample SAMEA2620542, study PRJEB7988) | marine metagenome | biome: marine biome (ENVO:00000447); feature: surface water layer (ENVO:00002042); material: "saline water (ENVO:00002010), including plankton (ENVO:xxxxxxxx)" | depth 5 m
TTCAATTTAATCAGAGAGTCTCTCCATAATCTGCGAATATGAAACCTTTCATTCAATTCTGTGTCCTGGTTTACCGGAAGTCCTGGTGTGCCTTTTGGCAATTTATCTCTTTCTAAACCCATTATTCTACAGAATTCATTCACAGCCTGATCACTGTCTAGGGCATCGATAAGATCCGCTGCCCACCAGTCATGATTGTACGCTGCGGGAACCAAATTTTTGTTATTCTCCATAAACTCCCCATATCCCAGAACCAACTCTCCGTTATCCCAAATGGAGGATATTTCATGTCGATCTTTTCTGAAAGAATCAACGTCATTATACTGTCTGAATTGTCCACTTTTTAGAATAGCCCATGGGCCTTCTGCTATATCGCAAGGAGTAATTGCACAGGCTTTTCCAGGCCTTTCGATTTTCATTTGGGTTCCTACAGCAATGAAGTCATCCATTGCTGCCATCGTAGCCGCATTACATGAACCTGCGGCAAGTCCAGACGGTCTGGCTCTTCCATATCTCAGCCTAAAACCACCAGGCTCTAGAGGCGCTCCAAAAACAGGCCTTCCTGCAATAATATCTTTCATAAATTTGGAAATTACAGGTACTCTTCGGGACCTGAACTCCTTGCTATCCCCTTCTTTTGCCTCGTCTTTGTTCTTATTAGCGAACGCAGAAATGAAATCCCAACCAGGGACCTTCAGCCTCTCTGTGTGTCTTTGAACCTTAGGGGCTTTGAGGCACAAACCCTCACCAATAACCAACAAAACCCCACCTCTAATTCTGGCCTCGTCAATATTTCTTACTCTGCCATATCCAGCACACTCAATATCTTCAGTGGATTCCCCATTTACCATAACTGGGCATGCTCTGATGATTGTATCAACTTCTTCGGGGGGAGGTCTATATTGCAGATTTCCTCGGTATAATCCAAACTCTTCTTTGACTCTTTCAACCTCATCGTCTGTGGGTTTGTATGCGTCAACATTCAATTCTCTACGTATCATGTCGCCTATTAGCACAGCTAGTGCCTGAGCCGTCCCTCCTGCTGCTCTTATGGGCCCTGCAAAGTGTATCGATAGAAACTGTGAGCCATCTAAATTTGGAAGCAATCTCACTTCACTAATGCCCTCCAGAGGAGCAACGAGCACTGCCTCGGTAAGTATAGCCAACCCGACTCTTAAGCCAACATCTATGCTTTTGCGTAAATCATGACCATTTTCTCTGAATCTTTTTGCGACTAACGTTGCCATTTTAATGGAGGTAGTTTCTCGGTCGAACTCTGCTAGCAATTTCCTGATATCTTCTGCAACTTCTGCTCCTTCCAAGTGCTCAATTAGTAGTTTTTCAGTTCTGCTTGCTAGGTCTGAAGCTCTTGGTATTTCAACATCTAGAGAGTGGTCTAAACCTTTTGCTCTTGCGACTTCAGCAATCCTGTACGCCTCATCAGTACGTTCGCTCATCCAATCTTCATAGGAATTAATCTCCTTTTCCAGACGCTGTATGTCAAGGCCCAAAAGTGGACTGTGGACATCTCTAGCACCTTTCTGAATCACGGCAACCTATTGTCCCTCCTAGTCGGTGGCTCATAAGGGCTACCACTAGAACCTCCTTAGTAAGGGAAGGTTCATCCGCCTTGGACCTGTGGCTTTACACATGTCGGTTCCTCCACTACTACGCAATGACCCCCGGTGGGCACGTCTGGTTGATTTGGTCAGAGAACTAGCCTTTCTTGACGGAGGAAACGACGAGGCATTCACATTAGCAAGTGGGAGAACATCTCGCTGGTTTTTCGACATGAAACCAGTCATGATGCACCCAGAAGCAGGGAGAATCGTTGGTCAATTAATGAATATGCGGTGCGATGAGATAGGTGCAGATTTCGTTGGTGGTCTCGAATTAGGCGCAGTCCCCTTGGCAGCGCTAGTAATTGCAACAGATTTTACGTCAAATCGCTTAGGTTTCATGGTAAGAAAACAATCGAAGGGGAGGGGTGGTAGAAAAACCAACAACCCTCCTGGAATTGAAGGGTCATCTATCGCTAAGGGCGGCCGAGTAATTATTCTAGAGGACGTTACTACGACTGGAGGTTCCGCAATTCAAGCAGTCAAGAGGATTGAACAAGAAACAGAATGTAAAGTCGTAGCAGTGATCAGTATTTTGGATAGGGAAGAAGGCGGCAAAGAAGCTTTTGAAGAATCTGGAATAGTGTTTGAGAGTCTTCTCGTACGATCTGATATCTCGGGTGAATAAATTGAGATTGAGTCCGAATGAGGCTGCATTAGATGGCCCTACAGCGACTGACCCAACAGCACCAGAAGGCCTAGTGTTTCATTATGCTGACAATGCTAGACCGCTGGCAACACCTTGGCAAGTCGCAATCGAAAGGGCGAAAATGGTTCGTAAGTGTAAACTGCCAAAAGGTCCAATTCTAGATCCTGCATGTGGCAGTGGTATACAGCTTGCAGCATACTGTTCGATACTTAACAAAAGAGGAATCGGAATAGAATTAGACGAACTCACAGGGAGAGCGGCCAATGCGAACTTGAAACGAATTTATGACCACGGTTTTGGTAAATCTTTGATTGACTCTGAGATAATTATCGGTGATGGGACAAAGAAACGTGGCGACACAATGTATTCAATGCTACATTTAGACCCAGCCCGGCCGAGAAATTCCCGTACTCACAGCTTGGATGAAATGGCACCAAAATTGCAAGAAATTTTTGCAGCATGGAAGGATTGCTTAATCTCAGGTGAAAAAGGGCCAGGGATTCTTCTAGATCTCTCGCCAAGGCTTCAAACCTCACAGCGCAAGGAGGTAGAATCAATCGTAGAAGATTTCTGGCCTAATATTGGGAAAACATGGGTGTGGACAAGCAGGGGCAAAGGCAGAGTTGATCGCCTATCGTTATGGCTTGGACAGTTATCTAGCCAAGGAGTCTCGAGAAGATTTGTCAGAATTCCACCAGAACCAAAGAACAAACCTCTGGTAGTAGAGGGGGATTACGAGGAGATTTCAGAACACCGTCGGCCTCCCAGAAGAGGAGAATACGTGAGTATTTTGGATGCTGCCTTAGTCGAATCTGGCTTAGCCAATAATTATCTGGAAAAAGTCTTACCTGACACAGATATAACTTGGAGCATAACCAGCGGCAGACGGCCACAAATTCATCATGATGGAGAATTAAAGTACCAGGAAAAAAACCAGAAATTGCTAATTCAAGCTACCGGAAGAATTGTTAAATTAGCTCATGTTGATTTATCCTTGGAGACAATATCCAGTCTCGTAGGTGTTGCCAGAGATTACGGATTTGGTAAGCTGACACTTCGAATGTCAGTAGATCCTGGACTGCAACCGAGGTTACAGGGAAGTTTGGACAGACAACTCAATTCCAAAGGGGGACAGCACAAAGGTTTCGTTACAAAACAGCCACATGACTCAATGTTACTTTTGTGCCAAGAATCGCAATAGGCTTTTAGCACAACGAACAGAGGGTCACAAAACCTGCATTTCATGGCGCAGTGTCGCGAAAGTGCAATCGCGGTCTTGATATAGGGGTGGTTAGTCGCAAAGCCGCTCGACATCGTGTTGTACGCGTTTTACAGGTGAAATGTAATGGCAAATGAACAAGATTTGGGAGATGACTTCTCCTACATGCTTCGAATGGCAGATACCGACATTGACGGCTTGAAGCCATTGAGGACTGCCCTGACAGCCGTCCGCGGAGTGGGCGATAGAACCGCCGCAAACATCTGTACCATCACAGGGTTCGATCCAAGCATGAAAGCCGGACACCTAGACCTGTCGCAGCAAGAAACCCTTCGCGAGGCAATCGAAAATTATAATCAAAACGTACCGCTATGGATGCTAAACCGCCAACGGGACCTGGAAAGTGGGGAAGAACTTCACCTTTCAGGACAGGACCTAAAACTAACAAACGCTGACGACATTGACCGTCTTCGTGAAATCAAAAGCTATCGTGGTGTTCGCCACGCTGGTGGACACAAGGTCCGTGGACAGCGTGGTCGTTCCAACGGCAGGTTCGGGCTTACTCTTGGAGTGCAGAGAAAGAAGTGATAGGGGGCTAAGACATGGGACATCCAAAATTCGCACGACCAAAGTACGACACTCCTCCTCACCCTTGGAAGGCTGACAGAATCGAAGAAGAGCATGCAATCAAGAAAAATCACGGCCTCAAAAGAATAGGCGGCATGAAAGAAATTTGGAAGGCAAAGTCAGCATTGCGCCGTATTCGTGGGCAAGCGATGAAGCTAATCGGGCGTGTTGACACATCCGAAGGACACTACGCTCGTGAAAAAGATGCACTTCTCGCCTCTTTAAATCGCAAGGGATTAATCACAAGTGATGCAATCCTTGACGATATACTCTCCTTAACCGCAGAAGATATTCTCAATCGCCGTCTGCAAGCTCAAGTCTATTACAAGGGGCTAGCGTGCTCCATGAAGCAAGCAAGACAGCTAGTTACACATGGACAAATTTGTATCGGTGACCAAAAGGTCACAATCCCATCATATCCTGTTTCAAGGGATGAAGAAGAAATGATTAGATATCATCCTCGTTCTAAACTAAATGACCCAGAACACGAAATTCGCAAGACGATTGATGGACGACGTGAAATGGCTGAATATGCAGAAGATGAAGTGGACCCAGAATTTACCCAATCTGAAGCATCCGAAGTTAATGAATCTGCAGACGATGCTCCACGAGCGGAAGATACGGTAGTAGGAGGCGGTGAATGATGCGCAAGGCAATCATAAACATCTTCTCCAGCTACAATAATGTCCTAATGACCGCTACAGACCTAACAGGTGCAGAAACGATTGCGACCTGCTCCGGCGGCCAAGTCGTAAAGTCTTCAAAAGACTCCGGCGGGCAGTTCGCTGCTACTAGGGCTGCTGAAAGAATGGCAGACCAATTGAAAGAAAAAGAATTCACTCAAGTCATTGTGAAATACAGAGCGCCAGGTGGAAATAAATCCAACAATACTGGGCCAGGAGCACAAGCAGCAATCAGAGCACTAACACGTGCAGGAGTTACAGTAACTCGAATCGAGGATGTTACACCTATTGCTCATGACGGTACAAAGAAGAAAGGTGGCCGTCGCGGTCGCCGTGTCTGAATAAGTGAGGTGTTGAAAATGAAGGCAGAAGTTGTGGCAGGTTGGCCAAAGGATAACAAGATACGAATTGTACTTTCAGACACAAATGCTGCGCAGGTTAACAGCCTACGTCGTGCCATTCTTGCGGATGTCCCAAAGATGGCTATAACCAAAGTCAGATTTGAACAAGGGGTAACTCAAGACAACCAAGGAGAAGTTATCGAATCTGTAAACGTTCTTCCTGATGAAGTACTTGCTCACAGGTTAGCGATGATTCCCATTCCAACGTTTCTGGAAGAATTTGTCTTCCCACAGGATGATCCAAACAACGAGAATCTTCCCGAAGATCAGTGGGGTTCTCCGCTTTCACAAATCATCTATCATCTTTCGATTAGAGGACCAAATTCCGATTCCCCTGAAGAGGTCAAGACTGTTTACGCAGGTGACCTGAATGTATTAGGGGAAACAAAACTGCAAATCAGGGAAGAGCACAGCAGAATTCCATTGACAGTCCTGTCGAAGGGTCAATACCTAGAATTGTACGCATACGCAACGCTAGGCAGAGGAAGAGAGCATGCGAAGTGGTGTCCTGCGGCAGCAGTGACATTCCAGCCGAGGCAAAAAGCAGTACTTGCTAAACCCAAGAAAGCCAACGTTCTGTTCGACTTGAATCTGACCTCAAAGAGTGGTAGAGAAATAAATTCGAAATTGTTTTCCAACAAAGAATGCACAGATGTAAACGCAGTCCTTGATCTGGAGCGAGCTCTGCATCAAGTAGGATACGGAACTGGCCGCGATGAAGCATTTGACGACGCAATAGTCATGGAGGATATTGAAGGAGAATACGTATTCTCATTCGAATCAGACGGCTCTATGCCTGCTGAAGAAATATTCAACCGTGCTTGTGAAGAACTTGTTTCTCGCTTTGAGAAGATCACGAGTGAAATTGATACAGCACTCGTTTGAATCTCATCATGCGCACAATTTTCTAGCGAAGCCTGATGACCTCAGACCTCTAGGGTAACCTCAATGGGTGAGGTCACAGTACAAGTCGGTGGGCATGTCACCTTATTGTTTTCAGTGAATTCTAACGCACTGCTGCCTCGAAACCAAGGCTCGAAGGGAGCGGGATTTTGTCTAGAGGAGGGAGTTCAGTCGACTGTTTGTTTACTTGAAGAGGGCCCGGATAGGATTTCAGTTACGAAAATGGATGGGTCAAATTTCAAAAATGGTGATGAATTATACGTTGAATTATTGAATTCATTCCGAGAAACATTTTCAGTAGAATCGCCAGTAAGCATCCACATAGAGTTACAACTTCCCATTTCTCAGGGTTTCGGCATGTCAGCAGCTGGACTATTAGCAACAAGTTTAGCGTTGGGAGAATTATTCGATAGAGGAGACGAAGGACAATTGGCAAGACTTGCTCACAGATTAGAAAGAGATATTTCTGGTGGTTTGGGAGATATACTAGGTCTTTGGGCAGGAGGTTGCGAGTTACGAATAGTCCCAGGCAGCCCTCCTTATCCAGGCAAGGCAGTTGGATTCAACGTAAACTCTCCTGTTCTTTTGGTATGGGACCCAGATGGTAGTAAACATACCTCAAGTTACATTAACAATCCACAATGGCAAAGTAAGATTACGACTGCTGGCGAATCTGCGGTCTCAAGATTGAAGAAACACCATTGGGGCCCTGCAATATGGTCATCGCTATTGGATGAGGCCGATAGGTTTGCAATGGAGTCAGGCTTACTGGAAGAAAGAATGAGGTCTAATTTATTGAGCGTTGTCCAAGACAACATAGACGAATCAATGAGCCCACATTTGTGTATGCTGGGCACCTCACTAATCGTAGTACCGAGAGTACTCGGTAAAAATTTGGATTACTCTGAAGTGGCTAGGAAACTGAAGTCACTTGGCTTGGGTGTAGCAGAGACTAGGATTCAGTAAGGATATTCAGCGGACCTAAATCAAGGGGGCCACAATCCAATAGCACGGTGCCAGGGATATGTAAGTTGTCACAAAACCCGTGTCGAAATACTAAAGCTCCTTGGCCCCATGTATCAACATATCTTCCAGCCTGTTTAACGATTTTTTTCCTTTGAAAATTGACGTCAGCACCATAGAAGTGCTTTGCATCAATCCAGGCTACTGGCTCTCCATTTATTTCGACATGATCTAAAAATAACAAATCTGGGGTGTTTACAGGACGTCCGTGCTCTGCCATCTGTTCTTTGACCATTTCCCCTTGCCTCCTAACCCTAACACCTTGGTTTTCAAACCAGTCTGCAAGTATATCTTCAAAAATATCAGCGCGTGAATGCGTTTCAGATTGGTCAACATTACTAACTCTGTCAGCCGCTTCAGCCGCTTCAAATTCATCTCTCTCCCTTTGTTTAAATTTAGATGGAGCGCGTAACGTTTCCTTTATTCGTGATTTAGACCATCCCATTTCTTTTAGTATTAATCTGAAGATATTCATTGGAGGGAAATCAAATTTTTTTGATAGGTCAACAACGCTTACTCCCTCTCTGTACAATCGATACAAGGCCTTTCCTCTTGCTTGTAATTGCCCGTGCGAATATACCGTTTTTTGTTGCAACATTGCACTTCTAAGTGAGAGAGCTTGGTCTAGTGTCATATCTAGGTCGTCAACCATTCTGCCAATTTCAGCAACTCTATCGTCGGGTAGCCAACCAAATTCGCCTCGTCGAACAATTTTCCTAGCTAATTCTGCCTCGGTTTTCAAAGAGACTGGTTTATTTTCCCAAGTGAACGAAAAATGAGCTGGCTCGCTGAGGTCTTCGGGAATACCTATCGGCAACGGGTCGCTACGAAAACGCTTGGTTGCTAGGTCTTTTGCAGCGTTATCGTATTCAAAATGCCGTTCTTTTAGAACGTCTTTAGAAGGTCCCCCGTGGGCTTTGGGTTTCCTGCGACTCCTCTTTTGGCGGTTTGATTTTCCACCACCTTGACCACCCGCCATGTTGTATGCTGCAGGTAGTGTTCAATAGATACACCGGTCAATTAATTGAGGATAAGTCTAGAATGAATTGCTCGGCTTGTTTTTTCATGAAATTATTGATTTGCTTAGAAAATATGGAAAGCAAAAGAGAGACTTCGCATCTAGCGTGGACTTCAATACCGCCGTCCACTTCATAGAGGAAAGTAATAGTCAGTGATAAATTCTTGAGACCTTTAGCAATAGGCCTTTCATTCCTATTCTGGCCTTCGCCACGCAGTTCAATTTCACAAAAATCATTCCCTTCTCGAATTGATTTCACCAACCATTTTGTTTCAATGAGACTACCTTTGATGATCTGGAATACTGCTAAATGATCACCTTCGTCAATAGATTCAGGTTTAGTTGCTAGCAGGTTCTTCGCAGAAGTATTCCATTCTGGCCATTTACTAGGCGTTCTGAATGCGTCTAGGCCCTTGATAACCTGTTCAGGCGGCATGGGCCTTCTTGTAGTGTGTGAAAAAATCCTGCCCATGATGTGCCCATGGCGCCAACAGAAATTGACATTGCGGATAAATCCATCATTTCAAGAGTATGATGTTGATGGGAAAGTATGCGCCGGGGTCTTGCAATTGGACTCGTCTTGATTTTGTTTCTATCAGTCACAACGGTTGCGGATTCAACAGAAGAACCTCTAGGATGGGCTCAATCTGGTGGAGGTTTTGACGAGGATTACATTTCTGGACACGTAGTCCTTGATGACGACAGCATTGTTGTAACTGGTAAATTTACAACTGCAATATTATTTGATGACATAAGCTTAGGGTCAGTCGGAATAAATGGAGATACTGACATATTTTTTGCAATCATAAACGCTACCGGCAATTGGACCTCTGCAGTCAATTTTGGTAGTTCAGGAGATGATGGTGTAGATGCAATTTCATTACATCCATCAGGCGATATCTTTGTTGTCGGACACTTTTGCCTTGGAACTGCAGGCGAAGCATGTGAAATGAATATCTCTTCATTCTCGCTCTCTAAAGCAGAACAAGATGGAGAAGGAGACGCCTTTGTCGGTAGATTTTCAATCATCAACAATACCGTTGTTCCAGTTTGGTTGAGGGTTATATCTAACGATGGAGATTTGTTCGGATTTGATATCGAGGTTAGTCCAAACGGTGGTGTAACAGCGGGATTCTTCCACAGAGGATACATAGACCAAGACAACCAGTTCTTACCGGGCTCGCAGGGAGTGAATCTGGGAATATTCCACTATGACCAAAATGGAGCAATCCAATGGAGTAATGGTATAACCAGCCACGACGGACTGGAAATGTTCGGAGGAATGTGTTATTCAGATGATGGCTTTCTTCATATTGCGGGCACATTTTATGGTTCAGTCAGTTTCATTGAAGATACACAATCAGTAGGTGGTACCGACATATTTGTTGCCCAAGCAGATGGCGAGGGTAATTTCACATGGACAACCTTTGCAGGCGGACCTGGTGAAGAATGGGCTAACGATTGTAAAGTAGATAGCGCAGGTAATGTGCACGTAGTCGGCCAACTAGAGGATACTGCAGATTTTGGATTTATATCAGCAACAGCCAATGGCTGGATAGACATGTTCCACGCTACGATTAATTCCGGAGGCGTGTGGAGTAGTGTCACAAATGCTGGAGGCGCTGGTTGGGAAAATATACAGAGTTTAGTGATCGATTCGAGGGATAATATAATCTTTACAGGCACTTACACCTCGTCATTCACTTTAGGAGTAGACCAGCTATATGATATAGACTCTAATTCGGAAAAACGCGATGTATTTGTGGCACAGATGGATAGTTCAAATCAATGGGAGTGGGCAGTATCGGCAGGCGGGACTGGTGATGACGTAGTCCACTCTCTATACTTTGCATCAGATGACTCTCCTATAATTGGCATGACAATCCAGAATACTGCTCAAATGGGTAGTTTCAGTGTGTCATCTCTCGGATACAGTGATGTAGCAATTTGGAATTACGCAAGAGATCAAGATTTAGATGGATTGACCGACGGACTAGATAATTGCCCTAGGGTTGCAAACCCCGAGCAATTAGACTCTGATGGTGATTTGTTCGGCGACGCTTGCGATGATGATGATGATGGAGATTCGATAGGTGACGATTGGGACGATTGCACACCTGGCGAAATCGGATGGACATCTGCTCCAAATACAGACCACGATAGTGATGGTTGCAGAGACTCTACCGAAGACTTTGATGATGATGAGGATGGAATCCTTGATGACTATGATAACTGTTCAAAGGGACCTGTAGGCTGGATTTCTACTCTTGAAAATGATGAAAATCAAGACGGTTGCGAGGATGTAGACTCTGATGGAGATGGATTTGTCGACCAGTTGGACAAGTGTCCACAAATCTTCGATAATCAAGCGGATTTAGACGGTGATGGAATAGGAGATGCGTGTGAAACAGACACTGACGGCGATGGGATTGATGATGGGTTTGACAATTGCCCCTATGATTCATTTTCATGGGTCAGCGAGCATGCCTTGGACCACGACCAGGATGGTTGTAGAGACGAGGATAGGGACGCGGATGATGATGGAGATAATGTTCTAGATTTGTCAGACTTGTGCCCGAGAGGTGAGGTAAATTGGAATGCATCATTCGACAATGATAATGATGGATGCCATGACGATTATGAGGACGATGACGACGATTCTGACGGATTTTTGGATGCTGATGACCTTTGCCCGCGTGGCTATGTAGGACAAGCAGGGGTCGGTATGGACCTAGACCAAGATGGATGTATAGATACTACTGAAGATGATGACGATGATAATGATGGCGTGTTGGACGCAAGCGACGAGTGTAGATATACTCCAAGCGGCTTAGAGGTCGATTTAGTGGGCTGCTCAGGTGTGCAGTTGGATGATGATGGAGATGGCGTACACAACCTAAACGATTTATGCCCTTCCACTCCTGCTGGTCAAGCAGTTTCTTCAACGGGTTGTGGGGTTCAAACCAATGATACGAACAAAGCAAGTGAGTCAGAAGAAGAATCCTCTTATCTCATATGGATTCTGTTTGGAATTGCTGGAGTATTAGTTGTAATTGCAGCTTATGTTACGTTCAAACCACAACCTCCGCCACCTCAAAAGAAAGTTCCGAAAATGGGAACAGAAAAATCTTCACCTGTAGACGATGGAGGGGGCCAGAGGGATGGCGGAGCTACTTCTGCCGACGTCAGTAACCCCGGCCTCAATGTCAATGCTAGTGAGGCTGAGATCACTACAGATGAAGTTTGAAGCGGAAGAGAGTATAGATTCCTCATCGAGGTTGCTACATATCATTTCTTTTTCACTATCAGACCACTTGAAGATTTGTGGTAACATCCTCTTGCCCCAGAATCCCATGATTTCTCCACGATTATCTTGATTTACAAAAGGCAGGCCAGTCAACTTTTTTGCGAATGACTTTACATTTTCACCTGAATTGACATGTTCAATAGCAGATATAGCAAGGTCACGTTTCCATGGTCGTGAAAGGTGTATGGTGGCATGCTCAGGACTTCCACCGATATGCTTTGACGCGACTTTTGCAATCTTTCGAGCCTGTTCAAGGAATGACCTAAGGTACGCCTCAGCCTCTAGAGCGCTCTTTTCTTCTTGATTCAATTCATTTGGAATACTGAAAGTTCTGCTCGCCATCAAATCGCTATTACCTAAAATTCTCCACCAATCCTCCGCCAAGTGTGGAGTTGCTACAGATATCATATGACACCACGTATGTAAAATCTCTTGACCTAATAATGGGTTTTCTCCTCCTCTTCGTCGATACCAGTTTAAGTCCTTGACTAAGTCGAAGTGGCTCGCCTCTACTGCCCCACGGAGGTCATATCTGTCCATCGCTTTCTTCCATTGAAGGCACCTTTGCTTCAACCTGGCCCTCATCCATGAATCGATTTCAGTCGCCTTACCCTTCCATGCAAGTATGCTATTTGGAATTCCATATAACTGAACGATTTGCCTATAGTTTGCTTCTAAGGCCGCATCGGACCAATCCATACCAGCAGTTGGATTAGCAGCGAATAAAATGAACAGCCTAACGGTATCTGCTCCAAATTTTTCTATCATTTCTTCAGGAGAAACTGTATTTCCAAGGCTCTTACTCATCTTGGCACTTCTCTCTGTTAGAGGCTCTTTACAGTGTGGACATGCTTGGCCTATGTGGTCCACATGAAGGGTAATTGCACAACTATTGCACCAAGGCGCAGACTTGTTCACCATACCTTGACAAAGTAATTCATCGAATGGTTCATCGATATTGTGTAGGCCGATATCACGTAGAGCCTTTGTCCAGAATCTAGCGTAAATCAGGTGCATTTGCGCATGCTCAATACCTCCGCAGTAAAAGTCAACATTCATCCAGTGATTAGCGACATCAAAATTGAAGCAAGTATCAGTTTGCATAGAATCAGTATATCTTAGGAAATACCAAGATGAATCTACGAAGGTATCCATCGTGTCTGTTTCCCGTCTTGCATTCTCGCCACAATCAGGACAGATAACATTACAGAAGCTCTCGCTGGTTTCAAGTGGATTTCCTTTTCCATCGAATGTAACGTCGCGAGGTAGTTCTATTGGCAATTCGTCCTCGGGTACTGGGACAACTCCACACGAGTCACAATGGATAATTGGTATCGGAGTCCCCCAATATCTCTGGCGGCTGATAAGCCACGGCCTTATTTTCCAATTCACTGTACCTGTACCAACTCCTTTCTCTTCAAGAGCGTTACAAACCGCTGCCTTTGCATCTGCACCATACAACCCATCGAAACCCTCAATTTCTGAATTAACCATCCAACCAAGATCAGTTTCTGCAGATTTTAACGGATCGTCAGATTTTCCATCCTCATTCATAACTAGTACTCGTTTTATTGGGATGTCATACTTCTTCGCAAATTCAAAATCTCTTTCATCATGTCCTGGTACTGCCATCACGGCACCAGTTCCATATGAAGCAATGACGAAATTACCAACCCAAATGGGAATTTTTTCACCGTTTAAGGGATGTATGGCGTAAGTACCAGTCGGTACCCCTTTCTTTTTGCCCATGTTTTTTATTCTGTCAAATTCGCTCATCACTGTGATTTCGTCATGCAGAATTTTCCAATCTCCTTCATATTTCGTGCCTCTAACCAATTTTTCTGCTAATGGATGCTCAGGAGCAAGAGTCACAAACGTTGCACCGAAAAGCGTGTCAGGTCTTGTTGTAAATACCCGAATTTTTTCATCCATTCCTTCGATTGCAAACTCTATTTCAGCACCTTCCGATCTCCCAATCCAGTCTTGTTGCAGCGCCTTTACATTCTCTGGGAAATTGATAGTTTCTAGGCCGTCGACTAACTCTTGTGCATATTCTGTAATATTTAGGAACCATTGACTCATTTCTTTTTGTATAACCGGCCCATTGCATCTCCAACATCGCCCTGCTTTTACTTGTTCATTAGCTAGTACTGTATTACAGCAATCACACCAATTTACTGGAGCAAACTCCTGATATGCCAAGCCCTTCTCTAAGAATTTTAAGAAAAACCATTGATTCCATTTGTAATATTGTGGATCATGACTCTTCACAAGTCTCCTCCAATCATAAGAAAATCCCATCCGTTTAATTTGTTTAGTTATAGATGCCATGTTTCTCTCAGTGATGTCATGCGGGTGACCGCCTTCGGCTATTGCTGCATTTTCTGCTGGCATGCCGAACGAATCAAAGCCCATCGGATATAGAACATCAAAGCCCATTTGGCGTTTATATCGTGCAATTGCATCACCAATTGAGTAGTTTCTAACGTGACCCATGTGCATTTTCCCTGATGGGTAAGGGTACATTTCAAGACAGTAGAACTTAGGTTTACCCTCTCTAAATTCGACATTGAATAGACCAGCGTCTTCCCATGCTTTTTGCCAGAGAAGCTCAGAGTCTTGTGGAACATATTCAGACATCAAAGCACCCCATATACTCACGGATTGACCCTTCGACAGTGCTAATGGCCTTGAATCCATCTGATAAATCACAGTTCAGTTGTCTCGAGTAGGAATATTGCTTCTTTAGTCAGGCAATATCTATTTTTGACCCCGCTCTTTTGTTTTTGAACAAGGCCATACTTTTGCAATGTACGAAGATGGTGGCTGACTAGTTGTTGCGATCTATCCAGTCTGTGGGCAAGTTCGGCTTGCGTTGGGAATTGATGCATCTGGCCATCATCATCCAAGAGTCTGAGAATTTTCCCTTGCAGACTGTTAGGGTCTGGTGAAAGAGGTGGCATAGGTAAATCATCGTCTAGAATACCCGGATGTAAATTTGATGTAAATGGATAGAATCGAACAAGTCTACCGTCGGGTCTTCTCCAAATACGCCCTTCGTCCTGCAATATTTTGAGATGGTGAGTAATTTGTCCGTTTGACATTTCAAGAGCGGCCATTAGAGCTCTGAAGTGGCATCCGGGGTTAGCGGTAAGGTAGCCCATCAATCGACCTCTCTGATACCTGCCATCACTCGTCTCACTTGTTCTTCCAACCAATCCAAGTAGCCACAAACCTGCACTGGTCGCAGGTATTCTCCATGACTCGTTCGTCGCAATTGCTGCAAACAATAGAGAAAGGATTCCAGTACTAGCTACCGCCACCCCCACGGTTACCACCACAGGGCTAATTTCTTCCTTTTCCTCTGCTTTTGCAGGAGTTGCCGGTATAACTTCAGATTGTTGCTCTTCAGTTTCCTCACTAAATGATTGTGAATATACTTCTTCGACGATAATTGCCTGGGCAGCGAAATCTGCACATTCTGGCGAAGAATCGTGATCATACACCAAGTATTCTCCATTTGCCCCAGTTTGGGGCAACCACGAGATGAGGCCGGGCGCTCCAGACAACGTTAAAATCCCTTCATCAGGAGTGTTTAGTAACCAACAGGTTCCAATTTCATTTGAGGTAGAACTCCAAGTCCCTGTTATAACTCTTGAAATCTTTTGAGTTTCATCGACTTCAATTTCATCACTCGTATCCTCCTCAACATAGAGTGGCCAATTAAATGAAACTGTAGATTTTATTTTTGGCGCAGTTAGAGTTTCAAATTGTAATGTATAGAGGCCGTCTTCAAGTCCCTCCATATCAAAAGTCACACTCTCTAGGTTGAGGTGTGTAACTTGAACGGTGATTCTGTTATCATTTTCACAGTATGACAACGCTGTTTCGACAATCTCGCCATTGTTGTAAAGTGAGGTAACTAAGCCACAAGATGCAAACCATGTCAGATCAGTTTCACCGCTAGCAAGGATATCTGGTTCCACGATAAGTGAATCTTCTCCATTAAGGGTGGCATCAATATTCATTGATTCATCAACGCAGAAATCCTCATTTTCTCTTGTTATTGTAATAGAGTCAGTATCGTAAATGTCGTGCTCTGGAATTTCCATGACAACAGTGAAATCTCCAGGAGAAACGTGACAACCCTGCAAATCAAAGAACGCCCATTCTGGCTGGGCGAAAACTCTGTCCCCATTCTTTTCTATTTGGTATTCTACTTCTAAGTCGGTACACTCTTTGATGGAGCGTGTATCCATAACGACCACACCTTCAGAGTCTACAACCCAAATCTCGCCAAGACAAGATGATGTGAAATCCAGAAGAACATCATCATCTCCGTTATTCGTTATTCGAATTTGAGAATCAAACGTTTCAAGTTCATCGAAGGTGGTATCTCCTTCAACCATCATTTCTAGAGCAACAAGTTCTAAATTGCCCGAGTTTATTCCAGCATCATTGTCGTCAGATGCGTTTATGATTACTCTATCGGATAGAGAGCCATCGCCGATAGAAATATCGAACACGTTTTCTCCAGATTGTAAACTAAATGGAATTTGAGCGACTGTTACAATCTCATTACCACTTAGGAAATCAGGTCCACAAGCACCATAGAGAACGTCATTAACTGTCAACGCACAGTTTCCAAAGTCAATAATAACAGCTTGTGGAAGGTTGTTTTTCAATCGTACAGAAATTAAACTGGGAGAGCCCTCGGAGTGTACACCATCTCTCGACGTTGCTAGGGTGATTAACTCGAGTCCATCAGGCATGGATATCGGAGTCTGGACATGTACTTGAATCTCTGAGGACAGATCTTCTCCTGGAACAATGTATTCGACGACGTAGTCTCCCGACGATACATATTTTCCATTAGCATCTTTCAAATCCC
>CEPA01027223.1_pt1 | contig 16261 bp, 12 predicted proteins | sample 356241 | NCBI WGS metagenome assembly CEPA01 (sample SAMEA2620542, study PRJEB7988) | marine metagenome | biome: marine biome (ENVO:00000447); feature: surface water layer (ENVO:00002042); material: "saline water (ENVO:00002010), including plankton (ENVO:xxxxxxxx)" | depth 5 m
GTTAACCTTACAGTCCATTTTAACCAACCTGGAACTGGCTGATCCGTAATCCGTATCTTGACTTTTTTATCCTCTGGAGGTGCTTTTTGTTCGGGTTTTTTAACCGGAAGCCAAGACTTCCCATCTGCACTTAGTTCTAAACCCATAGCGCTAGCCTTCGCTAGTATATCCTCTCGCGATGTGCCCTGCATTTTCTCGTTATTTATACAAAGAACATATTGTTAAGTGTTGGCCCGACATTCAAAATCTATTGCTTTGGATGCGAAATCACGTACTTTTACACGTGTTGTAGACGTCAAGCGATACGCTCTACTGTCTCTGGAGTGATTCCCTCTTCAGGAGTGACTCTGTAAACCATTATAGAGAGATTTTCAGGGGCATTTCTGAACTTTGAGACAATCATAGAGGTCTCGAAATCCGAACCGATTGTTCTAACCTTGAAATCGCAAACCATGTCTGCAATCGCTGCCATCTCTTGTTTGATAGCAGGCGTAATGGTGTCATTTGAAACCGTTACGAACAGAATTCCTCTGTGTAATTGGGTATGAGCCTGCATCATACGTAACATTGCGACTACGCGACTTGGGTCTTCCCTCTGCATAAAGAAATCAAGAGAATCAATAACGGCACGGAAATATGGACCCATTGCCATGATTTCGTTTGTCATCTCGGTGAGAAAATCTTGCGTGTCGTCATCCACGAATCTTGTCTGAGCCAGACGTTGAATATCTGGTAATTTGAAACCCTCAAGACGGTAACGACTCGCAAGTAACTCTTTTTCTAAAACTCTGGCATTGTATTCTTCTCCGAGAGTCCTAACGCCAATATCCGTTGGCCAGTTGTACTTTTTGAAAACTCTAGCGATTTCAAGCTGGCTTTCATTCGTTGAAATTAGTATTGTGTTATCCGGTTCTTCTGCAGGTGAGGTCAATTGCTTTGCAAATAATTCTGAACCTGATCCAGTTTCGGTGAATCCAACTACTAAGAAACCTCTAGGCACTCCTCCATTCATTGCGTTATCGAACTTTGGAACACCAAAACTCCCTACACTGCCGAAGAATTCTTCATCATCAGGGCTGAATTTTATCTGCTTATTCATATCCAGACCTCCTCAGTGAATGACTACCTGTCCTCGATCTATTAAATCGGTGCAATATAAGTCTAAATTGGACAGGACAGTTGGAGGCACCTGGTCTGGAATATTCAGAATAACAGAAAGCACCTCTCTTTGCCTAAATGTGTTGATGAAGGTGTGGAGGTACTCCGCAAGCATTCGCTCCTCATTGTAAATCGCAAGAGCATTAACAGAATCAATCAAAACGAAATTCCTTTCAGCGTTGGCTATTCTAAGAATGTATAATGTTCTAAGTAGTACACTTTCAAGCATAATTGGGCTGTCTACAAACGTAATGTTGCTGTATGGAACTTCGGTTCCTCCAAGGATTCCTGAGGAGACCAGGTCTACGAATTGTATGTTTGACACGTCTACACCAATGGCCTCGAAAGCTTCGATTATCTCCACCGCACCCCGAGTCGCGCAAATGTAAACACCACCCATTTCAAACATCTGCATGAGGGGTATCATAGTTGACGCTGTGACCATAAACGCATTTGAGTTACCACACCTAACTTGAATGGATGAATTTAGACTCACCTCAGTCAATTGTTCAGCAATTCTCTGATCTAATTCGAACATTATCACGACCCCCATCTATTTGTTTTGTCACTTACGGCACCCCATTTTAGCATTGGCGTCAGCATAACTCCTAGCGGGGTTAACTCAATCGCATGCTTTGCGCGGCTGTGGGCGGTCCCTCTCATCTTGACTACTTGTAAAAAGCGAAGTAAGTGACCCATCCTTTCTACGTCACCCATAACGATGATACCGTCCGCAATTGCCTCTTCCACGCCAAAAGATGACCAATGTGCATTTTCTGTCGCTGAGGTAATTTCAGAAATCAAAATTGTTGTGCAGCCTAATGTAGCTAGTTTTTTACCCAGTGTGAATAGGAAATCTCTGATTAATTGCTCGCTCTTAATTTTGTAACACAGAGTTGTAACTGAATCAATAACCAAACGTGTAACTCCAATTGTATTTACGATGTCAACGATTGCTTTGATTAATGCGTGCACGTCGTCGAGATCGAAAGATGCTTTATCCAATCCCAGCCATGAGTATAGAACGTCCATGTCGAATACGTTGATTAGACCCGAATCGATCATATTCATATCAAAGAAAGCGTACTGTCTTATGTTTTCTAGTAACTTTACGCTAGGTTCTGTGGCTGTAAAGTGAGCACATGCTTCACCTGCAAGAGCGCCACGAACCAAGAATTCCATTCCTAAAGTGGTCTTTCCTGAACCGCATGTTCCAGCAGCCAATACGGTGGAACCGTACGGGATTCCACCTCTGAGGATTTCATCCATACCATGGATGCCTGTTATACAACGGTCGCGAGTGTAAACAGTTGCAGGCTGCATGGGTAACACTTGTCCGAATCAATTGACCTACATGAACGATACGCCAAATTCGTTCATGCATCGCCCGGTGTAGGCGTTGTCGATACGTTCCAAGAGGAGTCTTTGGATGGAGGGCCTCCATTCCACACAATCGTATTGTTAGGAAGTACTGCCAAAGAAGGGCCCCACTCTACTTTGCTGACCTGTGTACCCTCGCCTTCGTCCTCCTCGGCAAATAACATCCTGAGCCTACCAGTATTATCGTCTAGACCACTTACTGAACCAACACCCAAGAATCCGGTAGAACCCAAATCATAAACTACGCTCGCATTGCCGGTAAATTGTGATGATGGGTCTCCACTGAATAGAACAATTTCGCCCCCCGGGACAACACCATCTTTGTACAAATAACTGCTCGAGCCCGAGGTTCCACTTCTTTCGAACGACCATCCCTTAAGAGATAAGGCAAAACCGTTGTAATTTTGAACTTCTATCCATTCAGGGGAACCGTTAGATGGGCGAGGAGAAATCTCTGTTATTCTCAAAACTTTAGGAGCTTTGCCTCCATCATGAACCTCCAAACTTACTGAAATAACCTCCCCACCGGAGATGAATGTTCTACTAGCCACGGAGGAGGTTGTCGCTGTGGAACGATCTGAACCACCATCAAATAGAATGTGACCAATTCTAGAGTTATTTTCAGATTCTTCTACCTGTATGAGCAACCTTACTTGTAGATTATTGGAAAGCCCTAGACCTCCAGTCATGGCTTCTATGCTAACGTTTGAAAGAGCATCTATTTTATCTAAATCCAAGATACCGTTACTAACGATTCCTGGTTGCAATACCCCTTCATACAATTTTGTGACTGGGATTCTATGCCAATCTTCTGTAGCGTTGGCCTGATCTCTTACACCGTCTGTGTACGGAACAAACCAGCCTTCATTATTTGTCAGCCTTTCTAAGCCGTCTACTGCTGATCTGTCAATCAAATCAGAATAAGGATCGTTGGTTCCTAACTCGAGTTGGGCGAGAGACATAAAGGCTGTAAGAATCATCAAGAATAGCGTGAAAGCTGATAAAAATTCTACAACCGCTACGACGCCTTCGTCATTTTGCTGGGTTTTGTCTCGGCTATTGCTATCCTCCAGCATGTGACCTTGCAAAACAGCATGAGTCAAGAGTGTGTCGCTGGAAAAAGTGATAATCGATGTAATCAGGTAAAATTCGACTTTAGACACCGATTGATATTTGAGGGACGGGCGCTAGGATAGATTGATGTCCAGTGCGTATGCTGTACCCAACAAGGCTTCTTCAAAGAAGAGCTTGAGCTTGGTTGCGATTCTGCTGCTTTCTACACTGGGAGGGATAATATTCACTCCAACTGCGTCGGCGACAGTTAGCGGCGATTACGAGATTACATCTACAATATATCCAATGGACAACCTAACGATGAGCTCTTGGGATCCGATTACATTCCAAGTACAAGTCACAAACTCTGGTTTCTTTTACAACACCCAAGCTAGGCCAATTGAATGGTTTACGTGCGAAGGAATCCAGGATGAAAACTCATGCTTCAATGACAGAGAAGAATACGGACTAGGTTCTATTGACCCTCTACAGGTAGGAGCCCACACAAACTACACTTTCTCTAGCACCTTTGCACCAGACGGTGATGAGGGCACATTCACTCTTGTCTACAGATTTATCGATTCAGACACTAACCCCAGCAATGATGTTGGAATATACACTTTCCACGTTGTTCAGAGTTTTGTTGATGTGATATTTGAACCGCAGGATCCTATCCTCCAATTGACTGAAATTGCCGAGTATGAAGGTGATGTGATTCTCAACACAGACACCGATTATGTAATGGAAATTAGCGGTGTTGTAAACTCGTGTGGTATTTGCGGCCTCGAGGCAGATATCGGTTGGATATTGGTAGATGAACAAGGGAATGAAAAAGCCAATTCATCGATAACATACTCAAACCTACCAGATTGGGGCACTGTCGCTTTCACTAGAGAAATGCCGGCTCTAAATTACGATGAAGAAGGCGTATATGAATTGAAATTTGGTATCATTTCCTCTACAGGTACGCCCTCTGGAGACATGAATTCATTTAATGATATTCAATCTGTCGAAGTCATATTTGATGACACTGTTGATATGCAAATAACGTCCATGTTTCCAAGTAACGTCCCGACATCTGCTGACTACTTTTATGGAGAGAATAGTGTAACAGTCACCGTATCTAATCTCGGCAACCACACGGTTGTTCAACCACTTGTAAGATTCACAGTAATGGACTTAGATGAACAAATAGACTCGGAAGAAGACTGTATTCCAGATGAAGTAAAACCAGGAGAATCACATCAATGTCTATTCAATCTTACATATCTAGGCGACAAAAAATTGAAAGTTTTCGTTAGTGAAGCACTCAACGAAGGGCTGGACGCAAAACCTGCCGATAACGTCCTAAACGTACAGGCTGAAGTCGTCGCAGGAGATATTGGCCCATTCATACAGCAGAGTAGCTTTGGTGGTACTTACAACACGGCTGACAATATCACCCTAACCGCATATACTGCACCTACTGCTGCTGCACCTCTTAACTACACATGGTGGCAAGAAGGTATCCGCCCTCTTGGATCAGGGGGTATACTAACAATTCCCGCTAGTTACATAGGGCTTGGCGACCATTACATTTCAGTGAGGGCAACAGATGCGACTGGAGCCTTAGAATCTGCAGTTTCGCAAATTACAATATTCAATAGCACAGACATAAGTACAGGTGATTGGCTTACTGGTTCGGCAGTAACGAGAACCCACGCTAGAGGAATAGCGTATTATGACTACCCGGTTGCTGGAATGAGTTATGGCCCAGGACCAGGGCTAGAGGCATTGGTCAGGATGTCTGTTGATGTGGTCTCCACAACAGAAGAGCCCACTGCAGGGATGGATTGGATGGAATTCGATATAAAGCTCTCAGAGATAATCCCCGACAATGTTCCACGTGAATCCATCTCTATACGCCAAATGGTAGATTACGACCAAGCAGATTGGAGTCCACTTGATACAGACGACTATTTCGAATTGATAGACAATGACACACTCAGGGTTAACATTACTGAGAACATGGATTTACTGCTGACAGGACAGCTGCCTGCTCCTGAAATTCAATTGTCGAATCCTGAGATATCACTCCTCCCGGATGGTAAAATGCGACTCGACTGGAATGCAACGGGAGATACTGCTAATCCTTATTTCGGTGGATGGAAAATTTACAGGGTCACAAGCCAAGCAGATGGATCTACCTATTTCCCAGATCCATTAGAAACCTCAAGCCAGTTTGTATGGAATGGACTCATGCAGGGTGCCCTGTCAGCAACTTTAGAGGGTACTGAGAACTCCTGGGTAGATGAGAGAGAATTAGAGACTGGTGTATGCTCATCGTATGCTTTGATGCCAACAGATAGAACCGGAAATCCTGATTTCCTAAATGCAAAAGTTACCCTGAATAATGGCCTGCCCGGGCTGACATGCGGAGACGCAATAGATCCCAACGCAGAGGTTGGCTCCATCTCTTCTTCTGTTTCATTCAACAATGATACCGCTTGTTGGCAAATGTATGAGGACTGGAACAAATGCTATCACGTCACATTGAATTGGAACTGGCCAGATAATGAACCAAGCGGGGAAATTTATTGGAATCTTTATCGTATTGAGCATAAACCTGAAGATGTAGATTTGAGGTATATTGAACCGATTGCCTCTAACATTAGAAATGTTCCCGGAGGACAAGGGACATTCACACAAAACGGCACTGATTATGATGGAATCTCTCCTTACAGAACATATTACTACATCTTGACCCCGGTGGATACTGTTGGAAATGAATTAACAACGGTTCAAGCAGATTCAAACAATTTTGTAAGAGTGTATATCAGAGATCAATATTGGGACTATAATCAACACGTAATACCCGAACCTCCTCCTCCCGAAGAGCCTCCATATGGCGTTGAATGGCTTGGTGATTTAGAGGATTACATGATAATAGAAAACTTCCAAATCGCTGGTATGTTGATGCTTTTGACAATAATCATCAATTTTGTTGGATTGCCAATTATACTTAAGAAAAGGAAGAAATTGAAGCGGGTTCTTGCTAGAAGGGCTGGCAACCAACCAGCAGATTTAGATGAGGATTTCGAAGATTTCTTTAGATGAAATAGGTTGACCGTCTGTTTTATTTCGCCTAGTCAACTGGAGTGTAATACTGCGGCGATCGCATAGCCTGGCCATTGCGTCGGATTGCTAATCCGATGGGTCTTCCCACGGGGGTTCGAATCCCTCTCGCCGCGCCATAACCAATGAATGTATCACGAAATCTCACTCAAGGAGTCTACCATCAACTTCGAGGACTCGATAATTATTCACCGGAGCGACGAGTTCGTCCGACAGAGGTTTTACCAAGGAACGACTGATTGACTGTTCCCCGTCTTTAATTTCAACAACATAGTTCACAACTTCATTTGAGTCAGTTTCAGTAAAATCACTCCTTTGATGGGCTCCCCTGCTCTCTCTTCTTTCGATTGCCGATCTAATAGTTGCCTCGGCGCTATCGATAGAACCGAGTAAATCCAGTGCAAGGGCTAAATCTGAGAATCCTTCAGCGCTTGGTCTCACATCAACATCCGCTGATGCATCTTTGATTTTCATTAGTTCATCCAGTCCTCTAGCGAGACCTTCCTCGGAACGTAATACACCACAATAATTCCACATTATGTCCCTGACAGCTCTTTGAAGAGGCCTTGCTAATTGCTCTCCACTGGTTGTCAAAGTATCCAATTCTTCCACGGCATCTCTAATCACCTTTCGATTTCTTGTTTGAAGGTCGAGATTTTTCGAAAATTCTGCTGCCTCATCTCCTGCTATTTTCCCGAAAACCAATATTTCTGCCAAAGAATTCCCTCCCAATCTGTTCGCTCCATGGACACCTGAGGTGCACTCTCCAGCAGCGTATAGACCGTTTACTCCAGTTGAATGTGTTTCAGGATCGACCATAACACCACCCATACTGTAGTGTGCTGTCGGCGCCACCTCCATCGGATGTTTTGAGATATCCAACATCTGTGATTCCATGAACTGCCGATACATTCGCGGTAGTTTTTCCAAAATAATCTCCTTCCCAACGTGGCTTATGTCTAAAAATACACCATTATTTTCAGTTCCCCTGCCTTCAGATATCTCTGTATAATTAGCCAATGCAACTCGGTCTCTGGTTGAAAGCTCCATTCTAACAGAATCATAATTCTCCATGTATCTCTCGCCCAGTGAATTTGTCAATCTACCACCTTCTCCGCGAACAGCCTCTGTTACTAATGTGCCTGCCAAAGATTCAGGGTGAACCATACCCGTCGGATGAAATTGGACCATTTCCATGTCGGATAGCCTACAACCAGCATTTAGAGCTAAACGCATTGCATCACCTGTATTTTCATCTCGCCTTGAGGAACTTCGTCGCCAAATTCGCGTATGTCCACCTGCTGCTAGAACCACTGAATCAGAGAGGAAAACGGTTCTAGCTCCTGAATTGATATCAAATGCCATTGCTCCAAAACATTGTTTTTGACCATTTTGCGTATTGACCAACAGTCGGGAAACGTATGTCATGTCAATTATCGGGATTTGTAATTCTTCTACTTTGGATACCAGTGTACTGAGGATTGCTCTGCCAGTGTAATCACCTGCGTAGCAGGTTCTTCTGTATGTATGTGCGCCAAAATATCTTTGATCTAAATCTCCATTTTCAGTCCTAGCAAATGGAGCGCCCCAATCGACCAATTCCTTTACTCGATTAGGGGCATCCTTCACAAGAATTTCTACTGTTTCGGGGTCACCGATATGGTATCCTTCTTGGTATGTATCAACAAAGTGTTGAATCCAATCATCGTCAGGGTCGACTGTTCCTAAAGCTGCATTGATTCCACCTGCTGCAAGTGTAGTATGCGCGTCATTCCTAACTCTCTTCCCAATAACCATCACTTCACACCCACTCTCATGGGCTGCTATGGCTGCTCTGAGCCCAGCCCCACCAGATCCAATAATCAACACATTGCATATTTTTGTCCTATATTCTTTCATTTTTATCACGACTTTTTCAACCAAGTAATAGTAAACTGAGGTTCATCACTGCAGCACCAAATATAGCCCCAACAAGCATGTGTTTTGGCCGATTTTGGGATTTTGCCTGAGGTATTAGTTCATTACAAGCTACAATAGTCATAATGCCACCTACAAATGCAAGGGCGCAGCCCACCAAGAACGGAGTCATAATTGGGCCAAGCACCAAAAGAGCGAACAACGCACCTAGTGGTTCTGTTAATCCAGTAAGCATGGCAATCATTGTCGCCTTTAGTCGACCTCCTCCTCCTGCTTGAATAGGGGCTGCAACTGCAACACCTTCGGGAATGTTATGAAGTGCAATTGCAGCCATGAGCACGACTCCGTATTGGACTGACTCTTGAACACCGACACCCATCGCAAGCCCTTCGGGAAAGTTGTGTATTGCTAGTGCGATTGCAGTTAATATTCCTGATTTGTACAGCCTACGTTCTTTCGTTAATTCTGCCGGGTCATCATCTTTCTTGGTGTAAAATGCCACTGCGACAACAATCAGCACTCCAAACCCAAATGAGAGGCTAATCGGAACAAATCCATTCTCAATTGCTTGTTTAAACCATAAGTCCAATACCGAGACTAGCAACATTACCCCTGCGGCCATCGCAAGTAAAAACGCCATCATTTCGGGAGTTATTTCTTTTAGAACAAATACGATTAAACCACCGATTCCGGTAGCCAGCCCAGCTAAAAGGGCGAGTATAAAGGGGAAAACCCACGAGTCGGTCCCACCCTCTAAACCGGAAATTTGGATTAGAGGTTCGTCTGAACTTTGATGGCCTCCCTGAGCGACTAAAATTTGTAACACAATCTCAACAGTAAGTGCCAAACCATCCTCATTTACGACGTCTGGTACATCAGTCTGCCTATGATATTGGTCATACTGCCAGCCGAAGAATCCGATTGTTGTGACGTCATTTTGGTTGAATGAACGATGGTCGCTATTGCCAACATCACTGTATTGAACTGTGGCTGAGTAATCATCCCAATCTCCATTCTTCAAGACGCCCTCCTTAATCTTAGAAACCGAATTCACAAGTTCTTTTTTTGATGTTTCAATACCAAGTGTTCCGAGTCCTTTTGCTGGATCTAGGTTGGTTGAATCTAGGTTTACATACAAATCGAGTTGTTGGACCTCTTCCTGATATTGTTCAATGTAGGCTTGACTGCCGAGAAGTCCGAGTTCTTCCCCTCCCCAAGTAGCAAACGTTACTGTTGACTCTAACTCAATTTCACTGAGTTGAGAAGCTACTTCAATCAATTGAGACACGCCCACGGCATTATCAACTGCTCCGGGACTAATGTATACTGAATCATGGTGTGCACCAACCAATATTTCACCTTCACCAGAGCCAGGTAATTCACCAGTGACCACCTTGACTGTTCGAATGCCGACATTGTTACCTTCCCAAAATCCGTCCAGAGAGGCATAAAGAGTGGCATCATCTGCAGCCTGTTCTATGTAATCGTGAAACTTCATTGCCACGCTCTCTGAGATGTAAATATACGGAATCAACGAATCTGCATATTGCCCACCATAAGCATCAGGGAAAGGTACTGTAGCGCCATTTTCCTGTACTGTGACCGACATGAAAGGCGGGGTCTCAACACCTTCCGTGTATATCATTACAACGCCGGCATTACGATCTATGGAATCTTTGTAAATCTCTGATAAACTTCTAGAAAAATCATAGTTGATCATCACGGCTAGGTCTGTTAAATCCCCTAAAGCTGCAAACTCATCTGCGGAACCATTACCTAGGAATGTGAGCATATTGTCGTGTTTGTGGTTAGCTCCAGAATAACCCAAGTAAGTGAAGCTTTCAATATGATTTAGACTTCCAGTCTCATCTACAGCAATTCGGCCGGCACCTGCCGTACCGTCAGGAAGACCAGGGCCGTTTTGGACACCCATTTCGAGTTGTGCATGCATCAAAATTTGGTGCTCATCCGGTTCAGCATCAACAAACCAAGCACCAGTTACCTGAAATTCTTCTATCTTGATATTTTGAAGTCCTATTTCAGTAAAACGTTGACTGATATATTCAGCCGCAAGGTTTTCTTCGGCAGAACCTGCTACTCTGGGACCAAACGAGGCGATTCTATCTATATCCTCTATCATGTTTGAATTATCTACAGAAAAAGATAGTTTTTCTTCTTCTTCTAACAAAAATTCATACCCTAGGCTTGAGATTAAGACAAGCGCAGAAACTACACCGACCAGGACCAAAACCCGGTCTGATGAGTACCCCATGTCCCGGGCGTAGAGAAGGTACTTCATAAATTTAGGGCGCCCTAAATTACAACATTTGAAACCATTACTATCTGTGGTTATAGTTGCACAATTACTCTGCGTTCAACACCTTTCGATTTTTGCCTGCATAAACTTTCCAGTTCAGTGCAAATCTGTTTAACAACGGCATCAATGCTATCAAACCAAAAGTCGAATACCAAATTACATCACTTGGGATAGCTACAATAAACACAAATGCAACAAACATCCATGCCAGATAACCAAGCGATCTCATGAATGATGCGAATGCTAGAGGCATCCTACCGTTTGAATCAAATTTCTCGTTAGGATCTATTTTCCAGACAGATATTGAATACCATAGAGTGAGATATCCGGCAATAAAAGCCCAAGCAAGAGGCAAGCCAGAACCCGGCCAAAAGCAGGGCACTGAGCCAATAAAGAATAATAAAACACAATAAAATTTAGACTCGACAAGAGTTCTTTTAGGGCCCTTTACATCCGGCATCATTGGTATTCCTACTTTTGCATATTCACCGCTGCGATAGAGCGCTAGTGCCCAAAAGTGGGGTGGTGTCCATGCAAAAATTAAGAAAAACAGCATCCAAGGAACAGGCGATGCAAGGTCCAGCGGATTGATGTTGTTTGGTATGGTTTCAGCGGCAGCTACTATCCATCCAATCAAAGGTGGCGTAGAACCAGCAATTCCACCAATGACTATGTTTTGCGGAGTTCTTCTCTTCAGCCAAATCGTGTATACAAAGACATAGAAAAACACTGAGAAGAATGACCAAAATGCAGCTTTCCAATGGATTGGTATGAAAACAGCACTTCCACTGATTGCCAAAATAATTCCGAATATGAGTGCATGCCTTGGTGATATCCAGCCGTTTGGTATTGGTCTAGTCCTTGTTCGAGACATTCCAGGGTCTATGTCTTTGTCATATACCATGTTGATGGCATTAGAGCCACCAGCGGCCATGGTGCCACCAACTAGTGTGACTATGCAAGATTCTAGAGTATCGAGCCAAGTCCTATCTCCGGGTATAGATTCGCTTCTTACCATTAAATCATGTGCTATGATGGCGCAGAGGGCTGTGATTTGAAGCAGAATTACTACTCTTAATTTCATTAATTGAAAATAAATTTGCAATGTACCGGGTCTGTTATTCATCCTCGGCACCTTCTTCGCTCATCTGCAAAAACATCAGTCCAATTGACGCTGCAAGGAAACTCGCAACTCCAAGGACGAGGTGTAGTAGTGATAATCCCTCCGGGAAATCACCCATCTTTGCATAAACAACGTAAAGGCCTCCAACGAAAACATTTGCCAACCAAAACAAACTTGCAGCATCAAGGAATCTCGAGTAACCTCCGTGTATACTGCTTTCCCTAGCATTTTCTTTGAACTTCATTACTCCCAATATCAATGCCAAGCCAACCACTCCCGCACCTGCGCGATGAACCATCTGGACTAGTACTCCGCTATTATCTAAACTAGGGAGTATCTGACCTTGGCATTTAGGCCAACCGTTTGGAAAGCCGATTGAGCAACCTTGGTTACCAGTAGGCGAGGAAGAAACCCATGCTCCTAGAATCAGGAGAAGAAATATCGATCCTGTGAGAATTTTATATCTACCATATTCCTTCTGTTTGAAACTTTTTGGCACAGAGAATATTTTCCAATTAGAACCCTCTATTTTGCGCATTGCTATAAATTGCCATATCAGGATGTACACAAAACAACATGCCAGCCCTAAGTGTAGTGCTACGCTCCAGTCTGCATTGTCAAACCTCACAGTTATTGCCCCAGCAATACCTTGCACAGTCAGTAATATGCCCGTAAAGAATGAGATTCTTACAAGATTTTTCCCGTACAGTTCTTTTCTTTTGAGAATTATCAGGAAATTAGCGAGTACTGGTATCGCCATCAAACTTGCAAGGAGCCTGTGAACCCACTCGATGAATATCTCGAACGTAGTGTATCTTTTATCTGGGCCACGGCTATCATACTCTTCTGTTTCATCGTACCAAGCACCTTGGTCTTCTTCTGAAACAATGAACCCCCACGTGCCGAAACACTGCGGCCAATCGGGACATGATTCACCAGCATCGTAAATGCGTATAGTTCCACCTACAACGATAATCCCCATCGCCATAATCGCTATCGCGAGAGGCAAAGTTGACGGTCGGCGGAACCATTTGGTTTCCATTGGTTTCACGGGGTCCAAGGCTCCCTTTTAACAAACTGTACTTCTTGCATGACAATATGAGAAGGCTCTTTTTGGCATACTTGCTAGGGGTTGTAACAATTTTACCTGTCATTGTTACCTCGCATGGGATTCCTGGTGCCCATTCAGAGGGATACGTAGCAGATGTAATCGTGGTAGACTTAAACTGTGACGCAAACGAAACCTGCGTTTCTCGTCCTGCTAATTTTGTGGAGTATTATGGAGCAGACTGGTGTGAAGAATGCCCTGAAGTTGAACAACAATTACGAAATATGTCCAATGACAAAGTAGTCACAATCAGCCATCGTCCATCTTCAAGTGATGATTTTTGGTTACAAGCATCAAAGGAGAGATTTTTGGATGTTTATGGATTATGGGGTTATCCGACAATTGCTGTCGATGGGCATTACATATTCGCAGGTCCAACACAATCCAGAGAGCTTGATTCATTACTCTCAGAGTATGATTCGAATTATAGTGGCATAACAAATGTCACGCTCAATGGGTCTACTATCTCGCTCGACGGCAATTTTACAAATATGTCAATAGACATATGGACGATACAAAACGATAGCAGCATTACAAATCTAGTTACAAACCACACAAACTATTCCGAATCAAATATTGTCGATACCAATGGTGATAAATTAGTGATTGTCCTATCAAGGCCTGGATTTATAGCATTGATTTCAGGTTCATCCATACCTGCCAATGATTACAATCCTGATGGTGGTATTGAAACCAAAAATACTGAGGCCAATTCCATTAGTGGGACAACCGTTTTGATTATCACAATTTTATTGTTGATGATATCTTTACCTGCAACCTATCAGTTAGTCCAGGTAATGCGAGAATCTAAGCAAGCAAACATCAATATTGAGAATATTTCAATCAAAGATACTGCGGTCACGGATGCAGCGTTTTCCATTGATTCTGAAGATAACTAAAAACCCATTAGATTGCGTAGGGTTCAATAACAGGGCGATGGTCGCCAAACCCGCACGAAGTGTGCGAAAGGTGTTAATCATGGTCAAACCAAAAAATCCTCACACCCGTTTTGAACGCGCTAGAATTATTGGTGCACGTGCTCTACAAATTGGAATGGGCGCTCCTCTAAACGCTCCCGAAGATGTATTGCGTGAGGCTTTCAAAGCAGAGTTAGTCTCACTTTATGGAATGGAAGAAGCCTCGGTTCGCTTCGTTCTGGATCCCCTGAAGATTGCAATATATGAGTATGATAACGAACTCATACCAATAGACACTGATCCGCACGAGTAAAATTTTCAATTCTCTGCGGCATAACCATAGAAATCAGGGCTTTCTGGGTCTGGTAAAGCATCTCTTTTGACTAGCATTGTCCTAACTGCCCACAGGTCTTTGAAAATACGATACTTGATAGTCATATCAAGATAATCCACCCCACTTGAGCCCCCAGTACCCATTCTTCTACCTATCATTCTTTCAACCATCCTTGCATGATGTGACCTGAATAAAATCATAGATTCTTCCAAATCTACAACCGTATCTATCAACCTTCTTGGCCATGATAGTAAAGGAAGTTCTCTGTATGATTCTATGAAAAGAAGACCGGCCCTTGAGTGTGAGACTTCACCATCTGGCAATAAAAAGTCTCGAGCAGCGTCTATTCCAGATTGTATTCTTGGCCTTATTGTTTCTTCAGTTCCATGTCCGATTTTCACCATATGAGCTATAACCGACTCAGAATGCCTTTGCATTGCCGCTAGGTGATTTTCCACAAAATCAGTCAACACCTGCCCATCACAAGAGACACCATTGACCGGTGTACGGCTTAGCCATCTAGATAGGACTTCGTTTAATGAAGGGAGTTCGTTAATTCTAACTATTTCCTGCATGACAGAATCACTTAATTTCCCCTCAGAATGCAATTTTTTGTTGTGCTTCATAGGATCCATTCCACCAATCCTTTGTTCAGCCTCTAATCCGAGTAGCATTTCCAAAGTCCTCATTTGCCAACTTTCGAATCCAGATGAGGTCCCTAGACGGTCACGGAAAGCGAGGAAGTCTTGGGGTGCCAAAGTTTCCATTACCTTCCACTGAGATGCTAAAAGGGTGAATATCTGAGAGCATCTCTCTAAATGGCTCACTACGACTGGAATTCTATCTTCATTAACCTCTGGAACATCCATCAAATTGAGCGCTTCTTCCAATTCTCTATTGATTTGCTTAAACCATAATTCGAATGCTTGATGTGTTATGATAAAATGCATCTCATGGTTTGAAGGGGGTGGGCTGTGTCCTTCAGGACCAGATTGTAATTTCAATAATTCATCTAGATGAAGGTAGTTGCCGTAAGTCATTCGACTGCCGGGTGAATCCTCGCTCATGAAGGTAGCAGGTAGGGTAGGGCTTGAAACTTTGACGGACGAATTTCGTACATCGATTGCTTTTCTCGACCCTCACAATCTGCGTAGATGCCTTTGTTTTGGCGTAATGGATATTAGTAAGACACTGAAGCCGTCGACATGGGCGTAGACATAGTACATTTGCGGGCTTGGCTCGAATCCTACGACCAAAAAAACATCACAATCGGTGTTGTTGCGTCTCATTCTTCACTCCAAATATTACATGGCGCAAGGCAAGAAGGCTTCAGAACGCTTGGCATTGCAGTCGGTGAAAATCGACGCAGATTTTACTCCGCATTCCCTGGTGCAGAACCTGACGAATGGCTAATGTTGGATAGTTATCAAGAAATGTTAGATCACGCAGAATGGTTTAGAGAAAATAATGTCATAATCATCCCCCATGGTTCTTTAGTTGAATATCTCGGGAGTGCTAACTTCAAAGATTTACAAGTTCCTACATTTGGTAACAGAGGTATTCTCCACTGGGAAAGCAGTCGAGAAAGGCAGAGGCAGTGGTTAGAGCAGGGTGGATGTTCGATGCCAAAGGTCATTGATGACCCTCATGAAATCGACGGTCCTGTAATTGTAAAGTATGCAGGAGCAAAAGGTGGTGAAGGATATTTCATTGCTCGAGACTACAGAGATTTCAGAAGAAATGTTAAGTTAGAAGAAGAATACACAATCCAAGAATATGTCCTTGGTTGTAGGTACTATCTACACTTCTTTTTTGACCCCACTGCTGATGATGGTTTCCA
>CEPA01024648.1_pt1 | contig 16242 bp, 17 predicted proteins | sample 356241 | NCBI WGS metagenome assembly CEPA01 (sample SAMEA2620542, study PRJEB7988) | marine metagenome | biome: marine biome (ENVO:00000447); feature: surface water layer (ENVO:00002042); material: "saline water (ENVO:00002010), including plankton (ENVO:xxxxxxxx)" | depth 5 m
AATGGTGGGATTTTTATAGTTTGCAGTGGGAATCTTTATATTTCAAACTCTCAAATTGGAAGAGACTACGATAGTCCAACTGTTGTATATGTAGAGGGTGTAGCCAATTACGATAACGTTTCATCGTACGGTATCATAATCGCTAAAGGTAGCAGCCTAATGCTTAATAATACCGCACTCTATGGGGCAGTTCTAAATTACAGTCAATCACTAATTCTAACTGGTAATAGCGATGTCATAGGTTCTGTCGTATCGAAATACTCTGTAGATATACAAGGTGCTTCTGCATCCATAACTCGTGGGAACATCCCTGAATTTTCTGGTTATTCGATCGGTTTGGATCCGTTTGTAATACCGGGTAGTCTCCTAGAGTTTTAGTTTACAATTTTCATCTATTATCTTGTTAATATTTGATCGGTAAAAGATTAAAACACGTATAAACTTAATTATTCATTAGGAATTTAGATTTTAATGCAAGATATAACACTTTTAGTAATGGCAGCAGGTATGGGATCAAGATACGGCGGTTTAAAGCAATTGGACAATGTTGGTCCCAGTGGTGAAACCATTATTGACTACTCTGTCTATGATGCAATGCGTACCGGATTTCGTAAGGTTGTCTTTATAATTAGAGAAGACATAGAAAAAGAGTTTAAATCAAAAATAACAGATAAATATTCAGGGTCTATTCAGGTTGATTTTGCATTTCAAGATGTGAATGACTTACCAAAAAATTTCACGGCACCATTAGATAGGGAGAAGCCCTGGGGGACTGGTCATGCAATATTATCTGCCAGAGGTCTAATTAACAGTCCATTTATAGTAATTAACGGCGATGACTTCTACGGCTTAGATACATATCAGGTCATATATGATTATTATAAAAATGGAGGCAACGACTTTTCAATGGTAGCATTTCAACTAGGCAAAACATTATCAGAATTTGGAAGTGTGAAAAGGGGACTTTGTACGGTAAAAAACAAACAACTCCAAACCGTAGTTGAAACGGGCGATCTTGAAAAAAGTTTAACGGGAATAAAATCTGACCGGGATATTGAGTTAAATGGATCCGAGCCTGTTTCGATGAATGTATGGGGATTTACTCCAAAAATCTTTACGTATTTAAATTCTATGTTCATTGATTTCCTCACCTCAAATGTGGAAGAGCCGACCAGTGAATTCTTAATCCCTACAGTTGTAAATAGCCTTATATCCTCAAACGAGGAAAAAGTGAGGGTTCTCAATACAGAATCCAGCTGGTTTGGAGTTACTTATAAAAAAGATAAGGATTATGTTAGAAAAAGGTTAAAAAGACTTGTTGATGATAAGGTTTACCCTAAAAAACTTTTTGTATAATATTTACTTAGAGTAACAATCTACACAGTTTTAATACTCCACTGTTGAAAATTTCAGTTATCATTCCTACATACAATCGAAAACATACCCTGCACAGGGCAATAGAGTCAGTCCTAAATCAGACCTTTAAACCGCTTGAGATTATAGTCGTAGATGATGGTTCGAATGATGGTACTGGAGAATGGGTTGAGGAAACTTATCCCTCTATAAAATATATATTCATTAAAAATTCAGGTGTTAGTGCTGCCAGAAATACGGGTGTAAAATCAGCAAATGGCCAGTGGATAGCTTTCCTGGATTCTGACGACGAGTGGATGCCAGAGAAATTAGAACAACAATCATTGTTACTGGGTGCTGATAGGGAAGCTGCGTTGTGTCATACAAATGAGATATGGATAAGGAATGGTGTTCGAGTCAATCAATTAAAGAAGCACACTAAGTTTGGAGGTTATATTTTTGAAAAATGTTTAGATATATGCAGAATTTCCCCGTCCTCAGCAATATTAAGTAAAAAAATATTTACAAATATTGGCTATTTTGATGAATCTCTGAAAGTCTGTGAAGATTATGACATGTGGCTGCGTGTAGCTGCTAAACATAAAATTCTATTTTTAGATTATCCTTTGATAACAAAGTATGGAGGGCATCGGGATCAATTATCGCGTGTCAATAGCGGAATAGAAAAGTATCGAATACGTTCTTTGGAAAAGATATTAAGTTCAAAGACCTTGAGCGAAAAACAATTTTTTATCGCTAAGCAGGTCCTAATCCAGAAATTAAAAATATATCAAAATGGGGTCAGAAAAAGGAATAGGTATACGGAGTTAAAAAAGGTTGAGGATAAGATTGAATATTGGATTAATTCTGATAAATGGAATTAGATTTGCCTTTTGATTGCGTTCAATTTCGCAATTAAGTTTATGAATTTAGTTATTCGTATTAAATGCATACATGATAGATTTATATATATGGTTTTTAATAAAAAAGTAGTTGTACTGATACCTTTTCTTTTTTCACAGGTTATTGCATCCGGTTGGGTTGGAATAGGTTCTCAGGAACCTGTTCAGCCAAGCTGGCAACTCTTGTCCAGTAATAATGAGAAAATCGAAATTACTTTTGAGATGAAAGGCTATTTCTCAAAGTCACTTGGTAATGGGAAAATAAGGATTAGTTTTCCTACGAGTGCTCCTATTTTGAATGAGGGCTCGCCCAACTTACCACTAGCATCTAAATCAGTCATTATCCCTGAACAAGCGAACATGAGCTTATCTATTGTTGAATCGGAATACACGGATTTTCAAATCAATGATATAGAGCCATCCAGGGGCAATCTGCTTAGAGATGTGGTTCCTTCAACCGTGCCATATAAATATGGTCCACAATATGAAAAAGATGAGTTCTATCCACAGAATATCGCGTTTTTGAGAGATCCATATATACTCCGCTCGTTAAGGGGGCAGAGCATCGTGATCCAACCTATTCAATATAACCCGGTGAAGAAAATCTTGAGGGTATACACACGCTTGAAAATCGCGATTGAATCTGATGGACCTGGCGGAAAAAATCAGCTCACCAGAGTACCTAGAAATTCAAACTCAAGGGAGTTTGAAAATATATTTAGACAGCACTTTATAAACTATCCAACAAACGATCGCTATAATATTCTCACTGAGCAAGGCTCTATGCTGATAATTAGTCATGAGGATTTCGTGGAACATATGCAGCCGTTCACTTCCTGGAAAAACTACAAAGGCATTCCAACTACACTGACAAGCGTCTCTGAAATAGGCGGCTCGGATGAAATCTATCAATACATAGAAAACGAGTATTACAACAATGGTATTGCCTATGTATTGCTTGTTGGTGATATTGATCAGATAGCCTCAATACGTAGATCTGAGGGAGATGGTTCGAATACACCATCTGATAATTCATATACATTCATCGCTGGAGATGATTTTTATCCAGATTTAATTATAGGTCGTTTTTCTGCTGAAAATAGCATGCACGTTGAGACAATGGTAAGCCGGACAATATCATATGAGATGGAACCCGATCTATTTGATGGCTGGTATAAGAAAGGATCGGGATTTGCTTCAAATGAAGGTCCGGGTGATGACGACGAATACGACTATGAACACTTGGACAACATAAGGCAATTACTATTGGACTATACTTATAGCGAAATAGATCAGGTTTATGATCCCAATGGTACAGTAGCTCAGGGTGAGGCAGCTTTAAACGAGGGTCGTTCATTAGTGAATTACACTGGACACGGATCTAATGGTTCATGGGGTAATGGTTGCCCTATGAATAATACTGATGTTGAGAGCTTATCAAACTCAGGAAAGTGGCCCTTCATTTGGTCAGTTGCCTGTGTTAACGGGCAATTTCACCAGGGGACTTGTTTCGCTGAGACATGGTTACGCGCAACGGATGAAGCAGGTTCTCCAACTGGGGCTGTTGCGACACTAATGTCTACCGTGAATCAAGCCTGGAACCCGCCAATGGATGGGCAAGATGAGATGAATGCAATACTGACTGAGTCTTACTCAAATAATATCAAACGCAGTTTTGGCGGTCTATCCTTCAATGGTATGAACCATATGAACGACAACTACGGACAAGATGGCTATTTTGAAACTCTATATTGGATGATATTTGGTGACCCATCTGTTGTAATCCGATCAGATATCCCAACGGCATTTGACGTCAGTCACGGGGAAGTTATGGTTTTGGGGGCGACAGATTTTGTGGTTGACGCTGGTATAGACGGAGCCTTAGTTGCTATATCAAGAGATGGTACACTTTTAGCCTCTGGATACACAGACTTTACCGGACAAATTGAGCTGTTTTTTGAGTCCGCTATTGAAGAGCCTGGTGCGGTTGATATTGTTGTAACTGGTTATAATAAGATACCATATGAGAGTACTGTAAATGTAATAGCGCCAGAGGGCGCCTACATTGTTTTATCCGAAGTGATTATCACCGCAGGTGATGATAATGTGATTGATTATGGAGAAATAGGGTATTTTAATGCGACGGTTGAAAATGTTGGGCAGGACCCATCGTCTGAAATTATTTTTTCATTAGTCCATGAGGAGGGTATGGTTAATATTACTACTCAAGATATTAGTTTGGAAACTGTAGATGCAGGAGAGCAGGTTATAATTGGGCCATTTGAATTTGAAGTAGGATGGAATCTAGAAAATGGATCGAGCATCCCATTTACTTTTCTTGCATCAGCCAGCAATGACGAATGGACTTATCAGACATATGCCATCGTTGAAGCTCCTAGCTTCATTATAGCCTCGTCTCAGTTATATGATAACGGGAATGGGACTTTAGAAGCAGGCGAGATTGCAACACTACAATTGACCATTGAAAATACTGGCGACGCACCCGTTCATTATCCCACATTCGAAATAAGTTCAAATGACCCTTACATTGAGCTAAGTAATGTAAGCAGTGACAATGCCTATTTCTGGGAGCATGGCACTGATTTGACCCTAACCTTTGATGTAGAAGCTTCCTCTGATGCACCAATTGGACATTCATCAATGGCACAAATCAATGTAGGCGCTCTTCACACAGATTACGAACATGCTATATCTTTTGCAATTTCGCACGGTATAGTTATTGAAGATTTTGAATCAGGAGATTTTCTCTCATTTGAATGGTTGCACAGTGGATCTTCTAATTGGGAGATAGACACTGATTCGTACAGCGGAGATTACTCAGCAAAGTCCGGTAACATCGGAGATAATCAAGTTTCTGAGCTCGCAATCGAAGTTAATGTATTATATGAGAGCCCAATAAAGTTTTATTCCAAATCGTCCACAGAGCAAGGAGCTTCTGGGAATATTTATGACTACCTAGAATTCTACATCGGTAATGACTCCCAGGAATTAAACATTGGCGGTGAATCTAGCTGGAGTCAATTTGTTGTATCGGTCCCAGAAGGAAGGCATACGTTACGCTGGGTATACAAAAAAGACACAGCACAAAGCTCTGGCGAAGATTGTGTATGGATCGATAAGATACAGTTTCCAACTGGTTCAGTGTTTCCTTTGAATATTGATTTTGGTGATCTTAATCTTGATAATATGGTAAATATTTTAGATGTTATCATTACTCTAAACTATATTTTTGGCAATATGGAACTGGGAAATGAGCAAGTGCAAAATGCTGATACAAACTTAGATGGTAATATCGATGTTTTTGACTTAATTACAATCGTTGATCAAGTACTAACAGATTGATGAATTTAAAGTCACAAGCAGAAACATCTTATTGATACAATAGAATGATCAGTAGAAACCCGACCAGGCTATTTCTCTATTTCAATAATTTTTTAACCTAGTCAATTTTCGACTCCAAATAATACTGTCTGGGAAAGTAATTATTGCGCCTGCTCTGCAATCTTAAATTTGGGAAATCTTATAACAAAATATGTTTAAAGATATATTAAAAGTAATTATATCACTTCCCAGCCAGCACGTCATTTATGGCACGATTAGTTTAGTATTGTGTATTGCAGCGACCTGGGTTTATAAAAATAGTTCCCACAAAATAAAAGTAATCATCATTCAGACCATCGGTTATCTCGCCATTTTCAATGAGATTGCCTTCCAGGCATATATGTTCTACTACGGGATATGGTCTCCAAGCACTTCATTACCTCTAGAGATGTGTTACATTTCAGCGTTACTTGTTCCTTTTTATTCACGAAAAATGTCATCTAGAGATCTCAAAAACTGGTTTTTTTTTGCAGGGTTTGGTGGCTCGCTATTCGCATTCATTAATACCAATTTATCGGAGATTGAGCATATCTATGTTTCAATACATTATTTCTTTGCTCATGGCCTTGTAATTTTTGTAATGCTCAGTATTGTAGTTGATGGATACCGTCCAACATGGTATGATTATTTTAATGCAATTAAATGGACCTCATATTTAGTATGCACAATCATTGTCACAAACATAGTTCTTGGCAGTAATTATATGTTCACTTTTAAAAAACCTGAAGGTGTTAACTTCACCTTATTAATGCCCGATTGGCCTTACTATTTCCTAATTATGCTTTTAATCGGACTTATTTTTTACACACTCATGATGGCGTGCTCCATATTTTTTTACAAAGAGGATATAAACGCCTAAAACGCTCATTTTAATTGATTATTTTAATTATTTAAATTAAAATGTAGGATTCGATCAGCATGAAAAAATTAGTTAACATTTTAGGATTTAAGATTAGTTGGTGGGCTTGTGTTGTAGGTCCTTCTATTGATATGCCATACATTGGACCAGCTGCAATGCTCATTTTTTTGTTGGCTCACTTTTCTGTTAATGGTACGGAATCATCTGAAATAAAACTTGTGATTATTTTTTCGATTCTTGGTACCGTTATAGATACTCTAATGGCTCTTTCGGGTTTGTTAACATACAATGGAACTTACAGTAATGAAATTGTGGTGGCACCATTGTGGATTACCGCGATGTGGTGTGGCTTTGCTCTGCTCGTGAATCATTCGATGGCATGGTTGGAGGGCAAGTTCTTTCAAGCTCTAATTCTAGGTGCTGTCATCGGACCAATAGCATATAAAGCAGGGGAGGGGTTAGGCGCAATTAGTTTTCATGGTAACATGTTGCATGTGACGATGATGCTTTCCATTGTATGGGGACTAAGTCTGCCGTTAATTTATTGGGTAAATGATAGATTAAAACAGCGTTGAAATGTTTAGAATATTAAAGCTAAACTATCCAACCTTATTATTATTTCATCTTCTAAGTGCTGGAGTTACCGCGGAGGATGTCGCCAAATCAAACGAATTATTTTCATTTCTCAATGGAGATGATGGCTGGGTTCGTATTGATGAGAAGCAAGGTGCAGAATTAAGCATTAAATCCTTTCAAAAAATGGATCTGGTTGCATTTAGAGTTCAAAAGAAAACAAATATCCAAAAAGAAATAATCAAAGATATAGTAATGGATGTCAAGAATTACGCAAGATACTTTCGTGACCAAAAGGGGTCCACCTTCCAAGAAATCATGAAAACCGAGGACTGGGTAGATGGGCACCATTATATATCGATTGATCTACCATTTATTAGTGACAGAGAATACTACTTTAGGGTTCAATCTGGTGGTTATTTTGCGAGCGATTCTAACTCAATCGTCCATTGGCATTTAAAAAAGGGTGAGAACAAATTACCGTACTCGAAAAGTAATAATTCGCATGGTTCAATGATTATCGATTATGGTGCTGGCACTTGGGCTGCTGAAAAAGGAGATGACGATGGCTACATGCTTTCTTACAAATTATTTTTAGACCCTGGAGGCTCAATACCGGATTTTGCTGTTGAACTAATGAATAAGACTAATATAGTTAATATTTTCAATAATGTTCTGGCTGAAGCTTCGAAAAGAGATCTCCCCACTGATCAATAGGTATTTTTTAATTTGAAAAGTTTAATTTACATACTCATATTTTTTAATATTTTTATAGCAAAGGGCTGCTTACGAACTAATGAATACAGTGGTGATCACATGAAGTTAGAAACAGTAGACTATGTGGATATAAAAAGATTCATGGGAGATTGGTATGTAATTGCGAACATACCAACTTTTATTGAAAAAGGGGCAACAAATGCGATAGAGTCTTATAAACTTGCTTCCGATGGGACTGTGGAAACAACCTTCACATTTTTTAAAGGTTCTCCAGATGGTCCCAAGAAAGTATACAGGCCTAAAGGGTTTATAAAAAACAAGGAAACAAATGCAGAATGGAGGATGCAGTTTATATGGCCATTTAAAATGCCATTCTTGATAGTTGATCTAGATGAAAATTATTTGTATACAGTTATAGGCATACCATCGAAGAAATATGTTTGGATAATGGCGCGGAATCCAGTCCTTGATGATGATACATATAATGGTATAATAGATAGGTTGTCGAAAACTGGATATAATACGTCATTAGTTCAAAAATTGGTGCAGGATTGGGACTAGCCACAATTTCAGCTGTGGTTTGTTAGCGCTATGAAGATCGCAATAATCGGATCAGGTATTTCAGGTCTAACATGCGCATATCTTCTTCATAAAAAACATGAAGTTACTATTTTTGAAAAAAACGACTATATTGGAGGGCACACACATACTCACGAAATTGAATACAATGACAAGCTCTGGAATATTGATTCTGGTTTTATAGTTTATAACGAACGAACATATCCCAATTTTATTAAAATTCTCGATCAGCTTGGAGTTAATAGGCAGCTGACTAGAATGGGGTTCAGTGTGAAATCGGAGAAACATAATCTCGAATACGCAGGACACTCATTAGATGGACTGTTTGCCCAGAGATCTAATTTTTTCAGACCATCTTTCATCAGGATGCTTCGAAGCATGTTGAGATTTAACTCTGAAGCAAGAGTTGATTTAAAAACAATAGACCCTAATCTCACTCTTGGAGAGTATTTATCCTCTAACAATTATCCAGATGAATTCATCAAACATTTTATCATACCCATAGGCGCTGCCATCTGGTCAACTGTTCCTAGTCTTATGATGGACATTCCAGCTATCTTTTTTATTAGATTTTTTGATAACCATGGTATGTTGCAAATAATTGATAGACCAAATTGGTGGGTTATAAGCGGGGGGTCGAAAAAATACGTAGAAAAAATGGTAGCTGGTTTTAAAGATAAAATAAAACTATCCACACCTGTCCAAAAAGTAATACGTGATCAAGGCAATGTGATTGTTAAATATGGTTTGCAAGCACCAGGGAGTGAGAAATTCGATTCTGTTATTTTTGCTACACACAGCGATCAGGCTTTGGCGATTCTAGATACTCCCTCAAAAGCAGAAACGGAAATTTTAGGAGCGATTAAATATCAGAGGAACGATGCTCTTCTTCATTTTGACGATTCTATTCTACCTAGGCGAAAAAAAGCTTGGTCTAGTTGGAACTATCTCCTTGATGAGGATCAGGACGGAGCAGTTGCACTCACCTACAATATGAATATTTTACAGAGCTTGAATTCTAGCAGAACGTTTTGTGTCTCGCTCAATAGTGGCGACCTTGTTGATCGTGCGAAGGTTATTAAAGAGTTGAGCTATGAGCATCCATTGTATACCATTTCAACTTTAGAGGCACAAAATCGTAAACACGAAATCAGCGGTATAAATAACACCTTTTATTGTGGCGCGTATTGGAGAAATGGATTTCATGAGGACGGCGTCATGAGCGCTCTCGAGGTATGCAAGAATTTTGGTGAATCCATATGATAAGTACGAAAAAAAGTTATATTTATTCTGGAACCATAAGGCACCGTCGGTTTGATCCTTTTGATCACTTTTTTACATATCCTTTATTTATGACATACATAGATTTAGACTCCATTGAGAGTGCTTTTGAGAAATCCTGGTTGTGGAATATTAACAAGCCAGCTTTAGTTTCATTTATGCGAGATGATTATCATGGCAACTCCGATCTAAGCCTGGATAAGTCAGTGAGGAAAACTGTATTTGAGAAAACTGGAGTAAAAGTAAAAGGACCAATTAGATTATTAACACACCTCAGGTACCTGGGTTATTGTTTCAACCCTGTCAGCTTTTACTATTGCTTTGATGAGGAAGATTTAAAAGTTGATGTAATAATGGCTGAAGTTACCAACACTCCCTGGAACGAAAGACATTCCTACATAATAAACCAAAGAGATAGATCGGGAAATTCTAGTAATTTAAGGGCAGATCTTGAAAAAAAACTGCATGTTAGCCCCTTCTGGGGAATGGATCACCAATATGAGTGGGTGTTTACTCAGCCCAGTGAAAACCTTTTAGTGAATATGAAAAATTATAGACAAGGAGAAAAAGTTTTTGATGCCACCTTAACTATGAAGAGGTCACCTTTTACAAGAACTGGATTGATAAAGCAAGTGGCTAAATTTCCTCTTATTACATTTGCAGTAGTTTTCCGCATACATTGGCAGGCTTTTAAGCTTTGGTTAAAAAGAGCCCCCTTTTTTATTCATCCTAATAAGGCAAAATTACTAAGAGAAAATTAGGCGATGGGTTCCACAATGCAAGTAGATCATTTAGCTGAGAAATTAAAAAAACGAGGTAAAGTTAATTTCCTCGCCTCAATTTTTAAGAATGGCCTAAAAAAGAAGTTAAGTCACCTTAAAGAGGGATACCTAACGATTGAGGACGCGGATGAAAAATTTAATTTTGGAAACCCGCAATCAAATTTAAGAACTAATGTCATTATTCATTCTCAGGAGTTCTACGTGTTGACAGGTAGCGGTGGTGCCTTGGGTATTGCAGAAGCTTACATACTTGGATATTGGACTGCTGATGATGTAGTAATGCTCATGCGCATCATACTAAAGAATCGATCAATTCTTTTATCTTTAAACAATGGCATTACTAAGCTTTTAAGCCCTATAAATAAATTAATTCACAAAAGTAGGCAGAATACCATAAAGGGAAGTAAGGAGAATATCCTTGCTCATTATGATCTGAGTAATGATTTTTATAAACTATGGCTCGATCCTACCATGACCTATTCATGCGCATTTTTTAGTGAGTCTGATACAAATCTAGAAGCTGCCTCGATTGAAAAATTAGATCGCATATGCAGGAAGTTGAAACTTTCAGAGAGTGATAGCGTTCTAGAAATAGGAACTGGTTGGGGAAGTTTTTCTATACATGCAGCAAAAAATTACGGTTGCAAAATTACAACAACTACCATTTCTGACGAGCAGTATCATTATGCCAAAAAGCGGGTTGTGGAAGAAGGTATGGAATCAAGGATAAATGTTTTAAATAAAGACTATAGAACCCTAGATGGGAAGTTTGATAAAATCATTTCTATTGAGATGATAGAGGCAGTTGGTTATGAATATATTTCTGAGTATTTCATTAAGGTCTCATCACTTTTGAAACCGGATGGGCTTATGGCGCTACAAGGTATTACGTATAATGACCACAACTTTGATGTTTATAAAAATTCCGTTGACTTTATTAAAAAATATATTTTCCCTGGTTCATGTTTAATTTCAATTTCACAAATTATCGACGTTGTTAAGAAAAAAACGGATCTTTCAATGATCGATATGGAAGATATCACTCTTCATTATGTAAAAACTCTTAGTACTTGGAGAAAAAATTTTATTAAGGTAATGCCAGAGGTGAAAAAAATGGGGTATTCTCAAGCCTTTATCAACATGTGGGAGTTCTACTTTCTATATTGTGAAGCTGGTTTCACTGAGAGAAATATAGGAGATGTACAACTAGTATTTGCAAAATCCAAAGCAAGGGATTTGGAGGTGAAGTATTAAATGATTTCAAAAATGATTGAATTAGCAGAAAGGGGATACATACCAGACTATTTCATCAGACAGGGTATCGTCCAAAACTGTAAAAAAAGGTTGGATAATGAAGACGTATCGGATACAGAGAAAGTATCTACGAAAAAACAGAATTGGATTCAACAAATGAAAGAGAGTTCAATAGCTTTAGTGCCAGAAAAAGCAAATGAACAACATTATGAGGTTCCTCCTTCATTTTTTGAATATGTTTTGGGAAAACATATGAAATATAGCTCTGGATACTGGCCTGACGGCACTAACACCCTAGATGAATCAGAGGAGGCAATGTTAAGACTTAGCTTTGATAGAGCACAGCTATCAGATGGTGACTCAGTGCTTGAGCTCGGCTGTGGATGGGGTTCCTTCACTTGTTACATGGCGTCGAAGATGCCGAACAGCAAAATCACTGCTGTCAGTAATTCGAGAGATCAGAGAGAACATATATTACGCCGTTGTGATGAGCAGGGTTTGAAAAATATTGAGGTGATTACTGCGGATATGAATGAATTTGATACAAAAAACTACTTTCAGCGAGTTGTTTCTATTGAAATGTTTGAGCACATGAGAAATTATGAAAAGTTGTTGTCTAAAATATCTTCGTGGCTTTGTGATGGGGGAAAACTTTTCATACACATCTTCTCTCACCAATCAGTTGTATATCCATTTGAAAACCACGGTGCTGCCGATTGGATGGCTAGAGAATTTTTTTCCGGAGGTATGATGCCATCGCACGACCTCCTGCTGCATTTTCAAGAAGATATAAAAATTGATGACGTGTGGCGAATGTCAGGCAAGCACTATGAACAAACTTCCCTAGCATGGATAAAAAAAATGGACCACAATAAGGGTCCAATAATGGATATATTTACAAAGACATATGGTGATGATGCCAAGCTGTGGTTTCAGCGATGGCGAATATTTTTTATGTCATGCGAAATGTTATTTGGTTATAATAATGGATTAGATTGGGGAGTTTCCCACTACAGATTTAGCAAAAGATAGGACAATAATGATAATTTTAGTTTTCTTTTTTCTACATTGGTATCTCTCACTATTTTTTCAAACATTTTTTTTACATAGGTATGTATCACATAAAATGTTTGATATGAACCCATTCTGGGAGAAAGTGTTTTTTCTGCTAACATTTATATTTCAAGGTTCATCGTTTCTCCATCCCGCTGCATATGGAATAATGCACCGAGAGCATCATTCTCACGCGGATACTCCAAAAGATCCACATTCTCCAGTTCATCTAACAAGCATTGTATCTTTCAATGTGGCTACGGTAAGAGAATACAGAAAGCATGTTAATAGTTTAATGAGTGGTAAAAGATCATCAGCAGATTTACCAAGGTGGCTATTGTTAGAGAAAATAGGAGAGTCCCTCATTACAAGATTTGTATTTGTTTTGCTCTATGCTCTGTTCTATTTGGAGTTCGCTACTGCCCCTTGGCAATATGCACTGCTTCCTCTCAGCGTATTTATGGGGCCAATACATGGGTTTATAGTTAATTGGTTTGGTCACAAAAGAGGATACCGTAATTTTGATGATATAAGGGATAACTCTAAAAACACTCTTCCAATAGATTTCCTCATGATGGGTGAATTGTATCAAAACAATCATCATAAAAGACCGAATAACACGAATTTTGCATATAAGTGGTTCGAACTAGATTTTGGATTTGTTATAACATCATTGCTCAAGAAAGTTAGGATTATACACTAGATATGGTTCACTCCGTAAAAGATTATTTAAATGTTGTTATTACTTTCTCAATAGCTTACGTTGTTGCCTTAGCATGTTCAATTGGTGGTCCAGAGTACAATGGGTTTCCAATCATTTTAATTTGTATGCTTATTAGTTTTTTTATGCATTGGATAGCATTTATTCCATCCTTTTTTTTGAAAACAGAAAAATATTATGACATATCCGGAACGCTTGCTTACGTTTGCGTTATAGTCACTGCGCTGTTTCTGACAAAATCTGAATCAGGTGGAACATTAAATGTCCGTTCTGCAGTAACAATCGTTTTAGTTTTAATCTGGGCAATTAGGCTTGGCGCTTTTTTATTTTTCCGCGTTATAAAGGCTGGAGAGGATCGAAGATTTCGTGAAGTCAAACAAAAATTTGCTAAGTTTCTTGTCTGGTGGAGCATGTCTGCGTTATGGGTTTTCCTTACTACCGTTAATGCATTAGTGATGATTATTAATAATGTAGCCTATTATAATGATTATTATTTTCTAATTGGTTTACTCATTTGGTTGGGAGGGTTTGTATTTGAAGTTGTTGCTGATGAGCAAAAAAGAAGATTCAGATTACTCGATTCAAATAAGAGCAAGTTTATATCAACCGGGCTATGGAGTATTTCAAGACATCCTAATTACTTTGGAGAAATATTACTCTGGATAGGGATGGCTGTTATTGCTTTTCCGACTTTGAATGGTTGGCAAAACATAAGCTTGATTTCTCCCATTTTCATTTATTTTTTATTAACAAGGTTAAGTGGAGTAAACCTGCTTGAAAGTTACGCTGATGATAAATGGGGGTCCGATGAAAAATATCAAGAATACAAGCAAAGCACTCCAGTTCTAGTACCATTTTTTAAAAATGCAAACCCATAAAGCGAAAATTCTTATTTTTGTCGCATTCTCGCTCATTGCATTTGACCAAATCATGGCAATCGAAACACCCAAATACAAACTAATCAAAAAAGAAAGTGGATTTGAAGTTCGAGATTATGGTCCAATGATTGTTGCCTCAACTAGTGTTGAGAGTAATTACTCAGACGCGGCATCAATTGGTTTTAGACGAATAGCTGGCTACATTTTCGGTGGCAATTCTGCAGGAATGAAGATTGATATGACAGCCCCAGTTATAACAAATACACCAGCGACCAGAGAAATTTATGAGATACAATTTATAATGCCATCCAAACATTCTTTTAAAGATTTACCGAAGCCAAGCGCTGGAAATGTTTCTATAAAAAATATTAATCTGGGTAAAACAGCAGTTCTAAAATTTGGGGGTTGGGCAACCAAAGATCGTGCAACTTATTATAAAAATAAATTAATTGATTTACTTGAATCCAGCGGATACGAACCAACCGGATCCTTTTTGGTTGCTCAATACAATTCTCCTTGGGCAATTCCTCCATTTAGAAAAAATGAGATAATTGTAGAAATCAATTAGAACAGTTTTCAAGTTTAATTCAATCACCATTTAATCGGACGGAAAAATAGATGCTTTATGAGCAGAAAGTCGTATTAAAAAACGTTAAGGTTTCAAATGTGATTAATTCCTTTCATAATAAGAGTTTTGTGAAGTTCTTAATACTTGCACAACCGGTTAAAATAATAAGCTGGGATGGAATTGAAGATGGTAAAGTAGCAATTTTTAAATTTTGGTTTTTTGGATGGAGAATCATGAAGGTTGTGCACCGCGGCTATAGCAAAAGCGACCAATACCTATGTTTTGAGGATAATGGTCTTAAAATACCATTTGGGCTAACTACATGGAACCACCTCCATATTGTTGAAACTCAAAAAAATAGCGTTCTGATAATTGATAGGGTCACCATGACCTGCGATAATCGTATTAGAGTATATTTAATTTATCCGATAATGATTTTTCCCATATTGTTAAGAAAAATTCTATACAGAATTTGGTTCTACCGTATGAAAATTGCTAGCTAAATATAAAAACGCTCAAAACGGGCAAAAAGTGCTTGACACTGAGTCCCTTTTATAAATAATATTTAGAAATTAATTGGAGTACAAAATGTCAATTTTAGATGCCGTAATGCGCGGTGCAGACTTAAAACATTTCAATGAAAAAAAAGAACCAAAAAATAACTTTGATGCGAAAAAAGCAGATAAGGACCTAAAAGCTTGTCCTGTCTGTAAAACCGTTTGGGAAATAATGGTATTTAATCAGACATTAGACTACAAATATTATCATAATTTTCCAAGGTACGGAAAGGAGAAAGCGGTTTGTCCAAGCTGTACAATAAGAATAAAAAATAAGTACTATCATAATTCAGAAGTAATCGATCCACAATAATGCTCACACACGTTGATCACATCGCTATTGAATCTCGTGACATAAAAAAGTCCGTAAAATGGTACCTAAGTAAGTTCAATTGCTCTATTAAGTATCAAGATAATACATGGGCCCTTTTAGAATTCGATAATATTTCTATTGCTCTTGTAACGCCTGGAGACCACCCACCACACTTTGCTGTTGTTGATCCTAATGTAGCCTCAAATCCCAAGCATAAGTTGCATCGTGATGGAATAGCTTTCCTATATGAGCTTGACCCTGATGCAAATACCATTGAGAAAATTGATAGGAAAACTTAGTTTTTTAAAATTTGCAAAAATCTGCTAATTGAATAAGTTCAAAACGCTCAAAATACACTTTTAACTTAACCTTATTATAAGTAGATTTTAATATGAGATATCTTTCGTCTAAAGAAGTTTCAGAGATCCTTGGCGTAAACATAAGCACGTT
>CEPA01043460.1_pt1 | contig 16208 bp, 12 predicted proteins | sample 356241 | NCBI WGS metagenome assembly CEPA01 (sample SAMEA2620542, study PRJEB7988) | marine metagenome | biome: marine biome (ENVO:00000447); feature: surface water layer (ENVO:00002042); material: "saline water (ENVO:00002010), including plankton (ENVO:xxxxxxxx)" | depth 5 m
TCCACAACTCATCAAAGGTTTTGAGGGTGGTTATTCTTACAAAAGAATGGAAGTATCTGGAGAAAGATACGCTGACAAACCAGATAAAAATATGTTTTCTCACGTTCATGATGCTGCTCAGTATTTATTTCTTGGTGCTGGAGAGGGTAGAGCATTAATGAATAACCAAAAACCATTGAGACCTGTTGTTGCAAAAAGAAGCTTTGATTTATTTTCTAAGCCTAAAAGAAATAGGGCTTTTCAATTTGTGCGTTGATTTTATTTTAATTTTGTGACTAGGAAGAAAAAAAGGAGTTTTGTTATGTGTTTTGGTGGTGGCGGTGGCCCAACAGAAAAAGAAGAAAAAGCAGCAGCGCAGCAAAGAATAGATGCAGAAGCTGCTGAAAGAGCGGAAGCTGAAAAAAGAGCTAAACAAAAACGTCAAGATATATCTGATGCATTAGAAGCTAGCGTTGCAGATGCTGGAGCTAGAGGTGGTGCTGGTCGCCGTTCTTTGTTTAGAGGTCAAAGTGGTCAAGGTGCTGGTGGATCTGTTGGTTACTTAGGACGATTCGACTAATGGATAATATAGCAAAGCATTTTATAGAAAAGTATCGAAAGGCAAAATCTTTTCGTGAACAATGGGTTTCGCTTTTTGAGGAATGCTATGAGTATGCTTTGCCTCAAAGAGAGTCTTTTTATTATGAAGAACACGGTCAGCGTAGAGATGAAAAGATTTTTGATGAGACTGCTGTAGTTGGTACACAGGAATTTGCTAGTAGATTACAGTCAGGTATTGTTCCAAACTTTGCTCGATGGGCAGACTTTGTTTCTGGTAGTGAGGTAGATCCACAGGAACGAGAACAAGTTGATAATCAATTAGATGAAGTCACAGACTATGTATTCGAAGTTTTACAAAACTCTAATTTTAGCCAAGAGGTTCATGAATCTTTTATGGACTTGGCTGTTGGGACTGGTATCTTGTGCGTTGAGGAAGGTGACTCATTAAACCCAGTTAACTTTTCCGCGATACCCCTACCCCATGTCGTACTCGATACTGGCCCCGACGATAGAATTGATCATGTCTTTCGAGAAAGAAAGAAAGTAAAGTTTGATCACTTGCATTTGATGTATCCTAATACTGACTTTGATCCTAAAGTAAAATCACAAATGGGATCTAACAGAGAGACTACAGTTCTTGAGCTTGTATGCAGAAACTACACGCAACCAAATGTTGAAGCCTACTATCATTATGCAATATGCTTAACAACTGAAAGTGTTCTTCATTCTAGAGAGATGAGTGGCGTTGGATCTAATCCATTTATTTGTTTTCGTTGGTCTAAATGCGCTGGTGAAGTCTATGGTCGAGGACCACTTATTAATGCATTAAGTTCTATCAAAACAACAAATCTTACTATTCAGTTAATACTTGAGAATGCTCAGATGTCTATCTCTGGTATTTATCAAATGGAAGACGATGGTGTTATTAATCCTGATACAATTAATCTTGTTCCAGGAACTATAATTCCTAAAGCTATGGGATCTGCTGGACTACAACCTATACAAGCTGCTGGTCGATTTGATGTTGCTCAACTTGTTTTAGGTGATCTTAGGCTAAATATTAAACGTGCTTTGTATAATGATATGCTAGGTAATCCTGATAAAACACCAGCAACAGCTACAGAAATAGCTGAACGTATGGCTGACTTATCAAGAAGAATGGGCGCATCTTTTGGTAGATTACAAGCTGAACTTGTCCAACCTCTTCTTCAACGTGTTGTTTATATTCTAAAGAAACAAGGACGTATTGAAATACCAACAGTTAATGGCAGAGAGATAAAAGTTAGGTCTGTCTCTCCACTAGCCCAAGCCCAAGCTAATCAGGATATTTCTGTAGTATCACGCTTTCTCGAGATGATTGGTAATGGCTTTGGACCAGAAATGTTGCAGCTTTTGATTGATGGAGAGCAGACCGCTATTTACTTAGCTAAGAAGTTTGGTGTTCCAGAAAGCTTGATTCGAGATGAAGAACAACGTAAACAGATAGCAGAAGCCGCACGACAATATGCGGAACAACAGGCAATGCAGCAGGGAATTATGCCAGTTGAGCAACAAGGTTAATATTGGAATAGATGGCATTCAGCGCAAATCTGAACGTGATGTTGAGATTAGTCAGAATGTTGCACAGATATTTTCTTCCCCAACAGGTCAGGAAGTTTTGAAGTATTTAAGATCCGTTACTGTAGAAATGGTAAATGGTCCTAATGTTTCTACTGAAGAACTTCGACATATTGAAGGGCAGAGATACCTTGTAGGTTTGATTGAGCAACGCATTGCTCATGCAAATAGGAGTAAACAATGAGTGAAGAAGAAGCAGCAGTAGAAGCAGCAGCCGAAGATGGTCGTGATTTTGTAACCCAAGAAGATGTAGAAAAGGTAGAACAAAAGTCCGAAAGACCTGAATGGTTGCCTGAGAAGTTTAATAGCCCAGAGGATTTAGCTAAATCTTATAGCGAATTATCTCAAAAGCTTGGTGCTAAAGATGATGATATTAGAAATCAAATCATAGAAGAAATACAAGCAGAAGCTTTTTCTGAAAGGCCAGATAGTGCTGGAGATTATCAGCTTCCAGAAATAATTAATGAAGAAGAAGCTGTAGACAATGAACTTCTTAGATGGTGGTCAGAACATTCATTTAATAATGGTTTTTCTCAAGAAGAGTTTGAGGAAGGTATAAAAATATATGCTGATTCTGTTCTTGGATCTGGCCCTAGCTATGAAGAAGAGGTAGCTAAACTTGGCGATAATGCAGAAGCTAGAATAGAAGCAGCGTCATTATTTGCTAATAAGTTTTTTCCTGAGTCAGCATTACCAGCTATAGAAAAAATGTGTGAAAGTCATGAGGGTATTATTGCTCTTGAGACTATGATGCAAAGTATGAAGGATGGTTCTTTTTCTGGAGAGACAGCATCGGCATCTGAAGTTAATGAAGCCGATCTTAGAAAGATGATGGATGATCCAAGGTATTGGAAAGATCGTGACCCACATATACACAAGCAAGTTGCTGAAGGATTCAAGAGAATCTACAGAAGTTAAAATTTTACAAAGGGGTGAGTATTATCTTACCCCTTTTACTTTAGATCATATTGATGAAGTTATTAATGGTCTAACAAAAGAAAACGTAAGAGAGCTTGCTTTATTGGGTTATACTGATGTTCGAGAAGCTCTTATTAAAATGCACGAAAGTTCAGAGTGCTATCTTTGCAGAAAAAATAATGAAGATTTTATAATGATTGGTGGCCTTTGGTTTACTGAAGATCAAGAATGGCCTCAAATGTTTGCAATGTTTTCTGATAAAATAAAAGAAAATTTTATTGCTATGGCTAGAGGATCTGTGATGTTTGTTAACTATTTTGATGAGTTTCATAATGGTTTATCTATGACAATCCTTAAAGAATATGACTTTATTTTAGACTGGGCATCATGGTTAGGGTTTGAAGCTGTTGGTGTAATATCTAATAATGAAATCGAATATGTTGATTTTGTGCGTTGCAATCCAAATAAAAAAGATGTTTATGATGGCACATTGCAGCCCGTAATACACTGAGAGGCCCGAAAGGACACCCTTGTTGATGTGATAAAGCGGACACCTGTTAGTAACCGTAACTTCAATAAGGAACTAATAAATGGCTAATACAATCGACACAGCCTTTATCAAACAGTTCGAAACAGAAGTTCACATGGCGTATCAGCGTATGGGTTCTAAGCTACGGAACACAGTGCGGACTGCTAATGTGACAGGATCAACTGTTAGATTTCAAAAGATTGGTACTGCGGAAGCAACTACTAAATCTCGTAATGGTAATGTAACTCCAATGGAACTTGCACATACCAATGTAGAAGCAACAATGGCTGACTTCTACGCTGCTGAGTACATCGACAAGTTAGATGAACTCAAGATCAACATCAATGAGCGTCAAGCTGTAGCACAATCTGCTGCTGCTGCTCTAGGTCGTAAGACTGATAGCTTGTTAATTACAGCTATGGATGCTGGTGCTAATTCAACTCAAATTCACGATACAAGTTCTGCTGTTGAAAAAGCAGATCTACTATCTGTATTTGAAACATTTGGAACAGCTAACATTCCTGAAGATGGTCAGCGTTATATCGCTATGCATCCAAAAGGTTTTGCTGACTTGTTCTTAATTACAGAGTTTGCATCATCTGACTTTGTTGGTGATCAAAACTTACCTTATGCTGGTGGCATGACAATGAAAGAGTTCTTAGGCTTTAAGATCTTTTCAACATCTGCTGTGGCTGCTGGTAAGAGTATGTGCTATCACACAACTGCTGTTGGCTTGGGTATCAACTCTGATGTTCAAACTGAAGTCAACTATGTTGCTGAGAAAGTATCTCACCTTGCAACATCTATGATGTCTATGGGTGCTGTTGTTATTGATGACAATGGTATCTATGAATTATTAGATAATAACTAGGAGGGTTAGAATATGGCTTATAGTGCAAGTGGACTAACTCGTATTGGTGGTGATTCAAATGGTAGTGTGTGGAGATACACAACTACTGATGCGATCGCTACAGTAAACACTGCTGGTTACTTTAACGATTCAGCTAACATGCTTGCTGTTCGTGATTTGATTATGGTGCATGACACTAATACACCAACAACAAATTTTGTAACGGTTTTGTCTAATACTGGTACTGTTGTTGACGTATCTGATGGTACGGCAGTAGCAGAAACCGATGGCGACTAAGGGATGGGGGCTTCGGCCCCCAACTTTCTATGCCTGATTTTGCAAACACAGCGATAAAAGTATGTTCTCGAGCATCAATGTTAATTGGTGGAGATCCAATAGCTTCTTTTACTGACGGTACAACTGAATCTGATTTAGCTGATGCAGTATATGAAGATATAGTTAGGGCTGCTTTAACAAGCAGTCGTTGGAATTTTGCGACTAAACAGTTTGAATTAAATAGATTAGTTGCTGCTCCTGTTGGTCGATGGGATGCAGCTTATCAAGTACCTTCTGATTCTTTAATGATTAATGCTGTTACTGTTCAAGATCTTCCAATTAATTATGATATATACGAAGATCAGATTTTTAATAATGCAGCTTCTACTGATTCAGTTATTGCAGATTATATTTACAGAGCAAGTGAAGCAACGTGGGCACCTTACTTTACTCTTGGTGTTGAGTTTTCATTAGCTTCTGTTTTTGCTTTGTCTTTAGCTAGAGATGCTTCATTAGCTTCCGTAATGGATCAACAAGCTAATGTACAGTTAATAAAAGCTCGAAGGTTAGATTCTCAAACTCAAACAACTAAGAGGCTTAATACACAAAGGTTTATATCTGAAAGGCGTAGTTGATGCAAAAAGTTCGCGTACCGCAGAACAGCTTTCAGTTTGGTGAAGTAAGTGACTCTCTGATCATGAGAACTGATACTGGTATTTATACTGGATCTGCTCAAAAAATTGAGAACATGGTTGTAACTGCTGAAGGCAGTGCAAGAAAGCGTCAAGGTTTAAAACATATATACGATTATTCAATAACCTATGATGCAAATAATCCAGATCAATCAAATCTATTTCCATTTATTTTTGATAATAATGAGCAATATATAATATCAATAGAACATGCTAAAGTAAGATGTTTTAGAATAGTAGATTCTACAACTGTAAGTTTAGTTGCTACATTAACTGCTGATGTAAGTGCTGCTGCACTTCCTTTTGATAAAGCTTATTTGCAGCAATATACTGCTGCTCAAATGGGTGATGTAATGTTTATTTGCCACCCATTATTTGCACCAAGATTATTAACAAGAACTTCTCTTACTACATTTGAAATAAGTACATACACCTTTGATACTAGAGCGGATAGTAAACAAACTTATCAACCTTACTCTAAGTATCAAGCTGTTGGTGTTACGCTTGATCCTAGTGCAACAACTGGAAATGGAATAACTCTAACCACAAGTTCAGCTTATTGGGATGTAACAGGATCTCAAAGTGGTGGTAATTATCCTGACTCATTACACGTTGGTGTTATTGTTCGCTATGGCGGTAATGAAATAAATATAACAAGTGTACAATCTACAACTCAAGCTACTGGTAATGTTGTAAATGAACTCAAAGTTAGACTTACTGTAGCTAATCCATTTAGAGCAAACAGTGGTAGCAATAAGGTTGAAGTTACTCAACTAGGTCATGGTTATGGTGGTGGTGAGTCTATAACAGTATCTGATGCTGCTACTGTTGGTGGGATAGCTACTGGTAATTTAAATGGATCTCGAACTGTAGCAGATATTATAGATGATAATACATACACATTTACTGCTGGTGGTTCAGCATCTAGTTCTGAGGATGGAGGTGGCTTTCCTAAGATTACAACACACGCTCCTACATTAGATTGGGATGAGCAAGCTTGGTCAGCAAAGCGTGGATATCCTGCTGCTGTTGCTTTTCATGAAAATAGATTGGTGTTTGCTGGAACGCTTGCAGAACCTGACGCAATATTTATGAGTGAAATAGGTGAGTATTTTAATCATGATGTTGGTACTGCACAAGATAATGAAGCTATTGCTTTAACTGCTGCTACTGGTGATGTGCATGAAATACGCCATTTAGTTTCTAGTAGGGATCTTCAAGTGTTTGCTGGTACTGGTGAGCTTTATGTTCCAACTTATCTTAACCAAGCTATTACTCCAACAAATGCTCAAATACGAGAACAAACACCTTACGGTTCTTCATTTGCAAGACCAGCTTTAATTGATGGTGCTACTATATTTACACAAGCTAGTGGCAGAATAGTTAGGGAATATTTGTTTACTGATAATGAAGATGCTTATGCTTCTACAGCAATATCAACTATTGCTTCTCATTTAATTAATACACCTAAGTATGTTTCTGTTGTTCACAGTGGTTTTGATCAGCCTGATTCATATGCTATTATGTCTATGACTGATGGTGATGCTGCTGTGTTTACATCGAACAGAGCAGAAAAAAGAGCTTCTTGGACTGAGTTTACAACGAATGGTAGATTTGATTCTGTTGTTTCTATTGATGATAGATTGTTTGCAAATATTTATGACGCTAATAATAAACTTAAACTTTGTGAGTTTACTGGGGATATTGGTTTAGATTCTTATATTTATGGAGCAATATCTAGCAATTCTGTTACTGTAAGTTCTGCGTATGCAAATGGTGTTACCGTTGATGTTGTTGCAACAAGCGGAAGTCAGAATGATTATCTTGGTGAATTTACTGTAGCTTCTGGTGCTGTTGATCTTTCTGCACATTCAAGTGCTGGATATACTCATGCTTATGTTGGTAAAAAATTTACTGCTAAAATAATATCTAATCCTATTGATGCTTCTGGGGCTGCTGGTCCATTAACAGGAAGTCTTAGAGGAATAACAAATGTTGTTGTGGATATGAAAGCTACAAGATCTATAAAGGTAAATACTAAACCAGTTAATATTGAAACATCATTTACTGGTAAGAAAGAGGTTCGTTTGTTTGGCTATGATCGAGATCCTAAGGTAACAATAGAACAAGACAATCCATTATCTATGCAAGTTAATGGGTTTGTTACGGAGGTAATTATATAATGGACCCATTTACATTATTAGCTTTTGCAAGCAAGGCTGTTCAAGCTGGAGCTATGGCAAGTGCTGGTAGAGCGCAACGTCAGGCTGCTGAGTTAGATGCTTTTAATACTGAGACTGAAAAGGTTCGCAGTAAAGTTGCTGCATTGCAGCGACATAATGATAGATTAGAATTATATAGAAATAATTTATCAGCAAATATAGCTTCATTTAGAGGTAGATCTGATAGGTCTGTAGAAGCTTTTTTAAACAGGCAGAAAGAAATAGCCTTTGAAGATACAAGCAGATCTGATCTTATGGGTATGTTTGAACAAGCTAAGCTTCAACAACAAGCTACTACAATAAGAGTTGAAGGTAGAGCTAGGGAAAAAGCTGCACAAGTTAAAGCATTTACTACATTGATGGGTGGTTTAATGCAGTTTCAAGATACTATGTAGGAAAAAAAATGGCTGTTCTCAGAGAAAAAAGACAATTTAAAGTTGGGACAATTGGAGTTTCCCGATCTTCAAGAGGTGGGGCAATATTAGGTGAAGCTATAGCAGAAAGTGCTAATGCTTTAAACCAACAGTTTTATGAAAGAGCAGCCCAAAATGCACAAGAAAGAGGAATAAAATCTGTTGAACAATATTCTCCAGAAGAAATAACAACTCTCGGAGAAGATGGTCTTCCTACTGTTTTAAAGCCACCGAAAGGTTTTGGTAGAATTGCATCAAAAGCAAGAGAGCAAGCACTTCTAAATAGATTTGAAAGTGAAATAGAATTAGAGCTTACTGATAAAGCTAAAGAATTTGCAAATAAATTTAGAAGAAACCCAGAGGGGTATAAGAAAGCATTAAGCGATTATACTGCTGAAATGATAAATGTTGAAGGCAGTTCTGTCTTTAAAAGATTTATTCGTCAACGTGGAGAATCGCTTACTAGTGATGGTTATCGTAGATTAGTTGCTGAAGCTCAGAATAGACACGATAGAGATATGTCTATTCATAATTTATTTCAGAATCAACAAGCAGCATTAGGTATTCAAAATGCTCTTGGAGTTGGCAATATAAAACTTGCATTACAAATTGAGCAAGAAATTCAAGAAAAAAATGATATTGATGTAGCTGCTGGCTATATATTAAGTGGTGAACGATTAGGCAGAACTATTGAAAGAGAACAAGCAAAAGCAAAAGGAACATTAGAGTTCTTCTTTAGAAATACAGATTTAACTAGAAAAGATCTTCAAGAACTTAATATTGCAATAACAACTAATGATCCTTCGTACATATCTAATGAAAAGTTTTTAAATGTAAGAGAGTTATTAGAAAATTCTAGTGATAATGCTACTATTTCAGCAACTATAAAAGAGTTTGCATTACCTTTAATACAGGCTGCTGATAATAGAGAAATATTTGAAAATACAATATCTACTCTTCAGCTTCAACAAGAAGAATTAAATAACGCAGAAATAATTCGTCTTTCAAGGGAAGCTGCAAATAATAGTGCTGCAAGTATTGATGAAAGTATAGAAAAACTTTTTCAAGATAATCAATCAACAAATAATACAGCAATAGATGAGCTTAGAGAAAATTTATCTCCTGAGTTATTCAAAGCTCAAATAAAAAGATTTGAAGATAGAGCCGAAAATTTTGCTGATAGTTTTGGAAATGCAATAGTTTCTGGTCATGCTAATAGTTTAGATGACATTAACAGGCTTCAAGTATATTTAGCAAATCCTGATGATGAAAATGCTTTTACTAATTTACAAAGAGGTAATTCTAAATTAGCCCAATATGCTCAGCTTTTTGTAAAATTAGATAAAGGATTACCTCAGTTTGGTTTCTTAGGAAAGCTTTCAGATAAAGCTACATCTTTTAAAGATGAGCAAAATTTCTTTCAATCAAAAAGAGAATTAAAAAATTCAATTGATATTGCTAGAGATATTAAATCTTTAGATTTTTCTAATGAAGAAGATCGAACAAAATTACAGAATAGTATTAATGAAACAGAATTAGATGATGCTCAAAGAAACTCATTACAAAATGATTTTGATTTTAGATTTGGCAAATCAAAACTTTCTTCTGTTTATAATAATATAAAATCAGAAGCTCAGTTAGCTTCGATTGATCACTATGCAATAAACGGTGTGGAAAGAGATAGTTACAAAGAAACTTATACTTTGACTGATGATGAGAAAAAAGCAATAGATGAAGCCAGAACTTTACTTGGAGATAACTCTACTAGAGTAGAAGCTTCTGCTTTTGGTAATCGAACATCAACAGCTTTGGCTTATGAAAAAGAAATAGCGGCAAAAAAGAAATTTTTTGTAGATATATTAAGTGGTCCATATGACAATACAAAAGAAAATCGTGATCAGGCAAATGATATCTTTAATGATATAGCTGTTAAATTAGGTGCTAGTGATTTAAGAGATTTTATTATTAATTCAAACTTTGATTTAAATGGTGAAGAAGAGCAAAAGCTTCTTGTTATGCTTAGACAATCAAGTGTTTTGCCAACAGATGTTCTTGCTGTGTTTGATGGTTTGGCTAATCAAGGTGGGTTTGTAACTGGAAACTTTAGCCCTAGTCGTGTTCTTAATATATATGATGCAGTAAAAAATAAGATTAATTTAAAACAAGGACAGATTTTTGATAATGCTGGACTTGATAAAATACTAGACCCAGATACTGCTGCGACTTTAGATTTACTTTTGGCTGAATATAGAAGAATGCCACCAATGAGTATTCAAGCAACAGATGCTGCAATTTCAAATAAGATGAAACAAATATCTGCTGTATCTAATGAACCAGCATTTCAAAAAGAACTTTTAAGTAAATTAGAAAAAAATAGCATAGAAGAATATGTGTTAGAAAATTTTAGTAGTGAGATTGGTATTGATACTGATCTTCTTATAATGGCATCTTCTGTAGTAAGATCTCATTATGCTCAAAGTAAAACTGATCCAGAAAATGTTACCTTTAAACCTAAAGATGCTCTTACAAATTTCTTTGATGCGAGGCTAAAAAAAGATGATCTTGTAAAAGAAGTTTTGACTGAAAAAACTTTACACTCTCTTGATTTAACAACTAGAGGAAATAGAGATTTATTTATTAGTTATATTGAGAATGAACTTGCTAGTAATGTCATTGAGTATAATGAATTTGGAGAGCCTATAGCAGAAGAAATACAATTTGATATGTTTGGAGGTAAATCTAAAGTAGTTAATAAAATTGATTGGAAAAGTGAAGAATTTTATCTGGTGCCTCTTGGCAAAGATACTCAAACTAAAGGTCAGGTATATAGTGTTGTTAATAAAGATGGTGAAGCTTATCAAAGATTTGTTGATGATGGAGAGGGAAATAAAGTCCCAACAGCCGTTTATATTGGAACAAGAGAGCAACCATTTTTAGAGTTAGTAAGAAAACAAGAGCTTGCATTAACTACTGAAGCTATTGAAGAAGCTCAAAAAGCTGAAACTATTGATGTTGTATCTGATAAATACCCTGCTGGTTCACCAGAAAGACAAATAGAAATTAATAAATTTGGTAATTCTATTGTTGATGTTTTTGCTAAACTTGAAGAAAACAATCCTGATTTATTCCAAGACTTTGATGATGATGATAAAATATACTTTAAGAATAAATCATTTAACAATGAATCTGTAATGGCTGATATGCTTTATAAAGTTCAGAAAAGAATTAAAGAAATTACAGATGAAAAAACTAGTGCTTTAGATGTTTCTGAAATTACAGACTTAGGTATAGCTGTAAATAATGCGCTTACTTTTATTAATAACTTGAAAGATCCAGATGGTAACTAATCCTCTTACAGTTGACTTTAGTGGATTCTCACCAAGAAGAGAGTTTGTAAAACCAACATTTGGTCAAACACTAAAAGCATCAATAGGGTATACTTACGATCCTATTATTGAATCAATAAGAGCGCAAAATCAGTTTGGAAATGAAAGGCAGGAAGGGTATAATCCTTTTAATGATTTGGGAAGTCATGGTTTATTTGCAATGCATCTACGTCATGCAACAAATCCTCAACATATGGCATTTCTTAAAAGAGGTATTGATGAGTCAATACAAAGAAGACAGGTATTAGCTGATTCATCTTTTACTGCTTTACTTGGTGCTGGTTTATTTGACCCTCTTAATTTAGTAGCATTACCTTTAGGCGGTCCTAGTATTGGTATTGGTCGAAGTGCATTAAGAGTTGGTGCTGGTGTTGGCATGCTACAAGCTGGTGTAGAAGCTGCTCTTATACAGCCTAATGATCCTGTTCAAACAGCAACTGAAAGTATGTATAATATTGTTGGTGCGGCTTTATTTGGTGCAGCTTTTGGAGGTGCTATATCTATTCCTCTTACAGCTAGAGCTAAAGCATTAAGAAAAGCGCAAGAAGATTTAACAGACTTTGCTAGATCTGTTCGAATGATTGAGCATGCTTCTGAGTTAAGTGCTGATGATCTTGGAGATCTTTCTAATGCTATAAGACCTCATGAAAATCTTAATATTGAAATATTAAAATCATCAATAGAAAAACTTTCTAAAAGAAAAGATCAATTAGAAATAGAAATGAATGCTGGTAAAACAACAGGTAAAGAGGCTGAGTTTAGAGAAGTAGAAAATTCTTTATCTTCTCATAGAAGAGAAGCTGCTATTAGAGAATTAATAGCTGAAGGTTATACTCCAGAAAAACTTTGGAATATTGCTAGCAATAGATTTACTGATAGTATTTTTTATAAGTTTGTAAGCACTCCATTTAAAAGAGTTATTCAATCAGACACTGCAACAGGCTCTATGAAAGAAGCAATGGTTAAGCTAGGCGGTGATTCTGGTCTTAATTATATTGCAACAACTCTTGGTTTTGCTAGTCCGTTATCTGTTTATCAAAGGGCTGCTGCTAAGAATGGTCTTTGGGTAAAAGCACATGATGATCTAATAAAATTATTTAGAGAAGATATGAATTTAATGGACACTTCATTCTTAGATATTGATGTTGTTACAGCTTATAGATCTGTTACTCGAAGAGATGATAGTTATGGTTCTTGGTTAAGAGGCATTAACAGAAAGAGAACATTAAAAGAAGAAAATTTAACTGACGTTGAAAAACAAGCTATTAGTGTTATTGATAACTTTTTTAAAAAAGCAGAAAGCGAACTAAAAAGCGTTGGTTTAATAGGTACTAAAAAATCAATTCAAGATTCAATAAATTATTTTAATAGAACAATTCCTGATCTTGATGATCAAATAGCTAGAGCTTCTACTCCTATAGCAAAAGAAAATTTAATTAGATACAAAGAGCGTTTGCAAAGTAGAAAAGAAATAGCTGAACAAGAATTACGAAATTTTAGTGATACTGAACAGACTTTTACTGATAACTTTCTTCCTAGGTTTTGGGATACTGCTGTTGTTAAGAAAAGACGTAATGAGTTAGAAAACATTATTGCAAGATGGTATACTAATAATCCTACTGTTTGGCGTTTTGAAAATGGTAAATGGGTGCAAAAAAAGTTTAGCCCTAATGCAGATGACATTAAGGAAAGAGCAAAACAAACTGTTGATAATATTCTTAATGATCCAGATCCAACTAGTGACTCAAGTATTGCTTATGGATATGGCAGATCTAAACATTTTAGACATCGCAAATTAGATATTCCAAATGAATTAGTTTGGGATTTTATTATGCAAGATCCTATTGCAATAATGAAAACTTACACAGCTAGAGTTGCCCCAAGAATAGAATTTAAAAAAGTTTTTAATGGTCAAGAACTAGAAGATATAAACTTTCACCTTAGAAGAGATGCAATACAAAAAGGATTATCTGAAAAAGAAATTAATAAACACATGAGAGATATCAATCTTATGTATGACCGTATTGCTGGTGCTGTTCTTAGAAACCCTTCTGCAATAAATCAAAAGACTGCTTATATTATGAAAGAAGCGGCTGCTACTAACTATATGGGATCTGGCTGGATTGCTGCTGTTCCTGAGTTTGGTCGTGTTATGATGGAACATGATGGGCAAACAATGATTAAAGTTGTTTCTGCATTGCTTGATAAAGAAACTTTAAAGATGGGAGCTAAAGATGTTCGCCTTAGTGGTGAAGCTATTGATATTTTAAAAGGTAGTGCCTTTGCTCGATTAGTTGATGATATGGCTAATAATGTTGATGCTAATGAGTTTTGGAATAAAGCAAGAAATGCTTTTTATACATTGAATGGCCTTGGCCCAATAACACAGCTAAGTAAAACGCTTGATGGTATTGCTCGAGGTCATACAATTATAGATAGATCAATAAAGCTTACTAATAAAAAAGCTACTGCTTTTGAAAAACAATGGCTTGCTCGATATGGTATTGATGACAATAAAGCAAAAAAAATTGCTAATTCTTCTTGGGAACAAACAAATAATGGTTTGTATTTAGCTAACACAGAGCAATGGGGTAAACTTGATATTAAACAGGTAACTTCTCAAGTAAGAAAAACTTACAAGATTCCAGATAAACCAATATTTAAAATGACTGAGAAAGAGCTTTTTAATCGTTTTAAAGATGAATTTGATATTGATAGAATAGTTACTAATCAAAAAGAAGTTGATGCTGTATGGAAAGACCTTGGTAAATCAAAAAGTGTAATGGGTACAGCTATAGAGCTTCCTAATGGAACTCACCGAGTTTATTTAAATCGTAGAAATATGAAAGCTTATTATGATGCTTTTGAAACTAGAGGTAAAGTAGCTAAAGAAGAAAGAAAAGCAGATCTTGTTCAAGCATTAGCTACAGGCCTTATATCTGAAACACAATATTATCATGCTTTAGTAAAAATAGAAAAAGCAAATCAAATAAAATCATTCGATGATTATGTTCGGTTTGTCGCATTACATGAACTTCATCATACTAAATTTGCAATAAATGAAGGTGAAAGACTTCCTAACTATGAAAAAAGAATTGATGATCTGGCTTTTGCTTACATGAAAGATGAGCGCAACTTTGGTATTAAGCTTGCAGCAGAAAAAAGAATGAAAGATGCAGAATTAGATGCTGAAGATGTTGTTAGTACATTTAGGTCTGCATTAAACTCAGGAATATTAAATACTATTCTTGCAGCAACTCCAGCAGATAGACCAATAATAAATGATGGTGTTGTTTTTGTTCCTCATCATATTGCAAAGCGTTTTGGTTATGCAGAAGATAAAATGTTTAAGGGTTACTCAAGGATAGAAAATGGTTTTCTAGCTTTACCGTTTCAGTTTTACAGTTATACGCTTGCTAATGTAAATAAAATGGTTGGCGCAATGGCTCATGGTCAATTAAAGAACAGAGCATTAGGCATAACAACAATGCTTGGTCTTGGTTATTTATCAACGCAAATGAGATACTCAATATCTGGTGCAGAATTTGCTTGGGATGAAATGTCAGCACAAGATAGGTTTGCTCGAGCATGGGATGCTAGTGGTATTACTGCTTTGTATAGTGATTTATTTTATCAAACCTTACATACTTCACTTGCTCTTGGTGGGCCTAATATTACAAATGGAGTTATTGCTCCTAAGTTCCCTCACAAACCTAGTTTTTTAGCTCAGAAGTTACAAGAAAGCACAGGTATAATTGGATTAGATGCAGCAGCTAACATGGCTGGTGCTGGTGCTTCTATTAGTTTAGATCTTGCTGATGGTGCTGTTCAATTCTTAGCTGGTGAATATGGAGAAGGAGCAAAGAAGTTTGCTCGTAACTTACCATTTGCTCGAATGTGGTTTTGGAAAGATGACATGAACGCAATCACAAGAATGTGGGCGCAATAATTTGTACTAGTTTATTTGTGCGTTGTACTTTTTCTGATTTTTCGTCAAAAGATATATTATGTCTATATTAATTGCTAATAATGTTCCTCGTAAAGAATACACTGTAGGTCAGGGTGTAGAGCAAAAAGTATTTGCTGTAACCTTTGAGTTCTTTAATGATGCAGAAGTAAACATTTATGTTGATGGTGTTTTAAAAACTCAAGGCAGTGGTGAGGGAGAATATCAACTAAGTGGCGGTGATGGTTCAACAGGCACTGCAACTTTTAATGATGTAACAACTGGTACACAGCCAGTAACAGGTGCTGCTGGTGGCTCAACTGTTGTTGTTGTTAGAGATATACCAATACAAAGAGTAACTGATTTTACTGCTGGCGCAGCAATAAATCGTGCAGCTTTGAATGAACAGTTAGATATTGTTACTGCTTTGGTTGCAGATCTTAATGATCGAGTATCTCGAAGCTTAGAGCTTAATGACTATGAGGTAGCTAGTTCAACAACGCTTCCTACTGTTGATAATAGAAAAGGTAAGTATTTATCTTTTAATGCTACAACTGGTGCGCCTGAAGCTGGACCAGATACTGATAATGTAAATACATTAGCTGGTATTACAGATGCTATTAATACATTAGCTAATTTAGAAAACGGCACTGTAGCTACTACAGGGTTAAGTAGGCTTGCTGCTGTAGATACTGATATTGATGCATTAGCAAATATAACACAGGAGATAATAGATTGTGCGGCTGGTTTAATTCATACTACCCCAATAACTAGAGGTGGTACTGGTGCAACAACGGCTTCACAAGCAAAAATTAATTT
>CEPA01128313.1_pt1 | contig 16193 bp, 12 predicted proteins | sample 356241 | NCBI WGS metagenome assembly CEPA01 (sample SAMEA2620542, study PRJEB7988) | marine metagenome | biome: marine biome (ENVO:00000447); feature: surface water layer (ENVO:00002042); material: "saline water (ENVO:00002010), including plankton (ENVO:xxxxxxxx)" | depth 5 m
AATAATGAGAGAAAAAGTTTTTTTAGACTGAGGAAAAGAGTTCTTAAAGTTTATCCATATGCAATAGAAACAAAAATTAAAGTTGATTCACTTAACAATGCGCTAGAAAAAATTGAGAAAAGAAGAAAAAAAAGAAGATATATTAGAGAGGTTACCAAAATCATTAAAAAACAATATACATCTGCTTTAAAAAATCTTACTATGAAGGAAGGTAGAATCTTAATAAAATTAATATATCGTGAAACTGGGATTAGTACTTACAATCTTTTAAAACAGTACAGGGGTTGGTGGAATACAACAATGTGGCAAACTTTTGCCAGAATGTATAATATGGATTTGAAAACTATTTTTGACCCTCAAAACGTTAGAGAGGATATGTTTATTAATAAAATAATTAGTCAAGCTAAAAAAGAGGGTAGATTTAATTAATATTTTACAAATTTCTTTGATATTTTTTTATCCTCATAGTATATATTAATTATATAGGTGCCTTTATTTAAATTACTTACATTCAGTTTGTTAGAATTTTCAGATGCTATTTTAACTTTACCTATTTTATCAACAATCTCAATTAATCCTATAGAAAAATTACTGTTAACGGTAAGAATCTCTGATGTTGGATTTGGAAAAACATTTATATAATTGTTATCTGTATTTGATAATGATGTAGATGCTCTTCCATTTTCAAAGTATAGGAAACTATCGCCTTGAAAGCCTGATGCTATAATGTCTAAATCACCATCACCATCTAGATCAACCATTTCAGAGTTAATTATAATTCCAGCGTAACTAGTGTCAGGTGTTAATCCAAAAGGGTTAGTTGTTTGAAATGATAAAATAGGATTAGTTGTTGATCCTTTATTTTGTTGATATTTAAATTCGTAAGCAATATTTCCATCAAGATAAGGAGTTGTGAGTAAATCATAATCTCCATCGCCATCAATATCTCCAAATGAAGGTATTACTGGATACATCGAGCTAGGATTTGTAATTCCAAATGAATTAAGTTGAGGTGTATTAAACTGTGGTGATGACTGCGTACCTACATTTTCAATGAATAACATTTTTTGATTTTGTATTCCAGAACTTGTTAAAATAGCGGAGGAACAGACTACATCATAATCTCCATCACCATCAATATCGACTACATCAGCAAGACCAATAATTGAATCTATTGATAGACCAAAAGGGTTATTTTGTTGAGCTGAAAAGAGGGGGATAGATGGATTTCCAACATTTTCATAATACTTAAAAACAGTATTAACATCGTAATTATAATAGCCAGTACTGTAATTATAATATGGATATAGTCCAGAAAATGAAGCTAAAATATCGTAATCTCCATCATTATCTAAATCAATAACATTGTGAGATAAAAGTGAGCCATATAAAGAAAAGTTTTGTGGTGATGAAAGGTTAAATGGGTTTTTAACTCCATTTGAAAACTGAGGATTAGTATTTGTTCCAAGATTTTCGTGATAAATAAAAACAGTGTTTGAATAATATGAATAATATCCTGTATTAATTTCTTGAGTTTCATACAGTAAATCTAAATCTCCATCATTGTCCATGTCAACAAATTGAGTTTTTCCAGCATAATAGTAGCCACCAATATTGCTATTTAAGTTTATACCAAATGGATTTGTACTTGGAACGGAAAAAGATTGAGCCTTTATCTCATTTGTATTAATACCCAAAAGAAATGCAAAAGAGCCAAGTATGTATTTTAATTTTTTGCTAGATAAAACTCCTCTTAGAATATTAATTAGTTCTTTAATTTTGACAATATGCTTATTTATCTTTGAGGATAAAGTGTCGTTATTTTTTTCTATTAAACCTTTTAGTTTAAAAACATGATTTTTAAGCTGTCTCTCCTTTCTAGAAAAATGTTTATTTAACATTAGAAATTTTAATTATACAATATTAATTATTCTTTTTTTCTTTTCCAAAATGTTGAATTTGGTAATGATAATCCTTCATTATGATCACCAGTTAATGTATTTAAAATATTAGGTCTTCTTTTATTTTTTAGAATATGAACATCATAGATTTCATCTAGTGAATTTAAATAATTAATTTTTCCAGAAATACTTTTTGTTGGAAGATGTACAATAATAATTCCTGCCTGATTAGCATTTTTGGCAAAATCTAACTTTCCAAATGTTGATGAATTTTTTCTAAGTTTTGAAATACCAATAAACAAATAATCATTATGTAGACTCATTCCCCTTACAAACCCGTCAATTTTAACAATAACTTCATAACTTCCATCTTTTGTATTTATTTTCGTTAGCTCACCTGTTGCAGATTGTAAAACATAGAGTTCATTATTAAATATTCTTGGGGTATGAGGCATAGCCAGACCTTGGCAAATAATTTGATTTTGATCAATGTCATATACAACACCTGATGATGTTATATTATCTCTCCAACTTTGAGGAGTATTACCATTGTTAAATGCAGTAGCGTATTTTGGTTTTCCATTAAGCATTGCCATTCCATTCAAATGACATCTATCTTCAGATGTAATTTTGTCAATTTGAGGAGGAGCCCAGATAGGTTTAAAACTATAGTTGTCATCAATTTCTATAATACAAGAAAAAAGGGTATTAACTGCATATAGGTTTCCATTCAAGCCAAAACTTAGATCGTGAATATCTACTGCCCCTGTATGATAAGTAACTCTAGGCATATATAGTGCATCATACTTATTTGGTGCTTTAGGATAATAATTAGCAAGTTCTTTTGAATTTTTAAATAAAATAATTTCATCTCTACAAGCAACTGCAATTTTTTGATTTTCGTAGTCTTCAGCAATGCCCATTGCTTTATTAAAGTTTCTTGGCAGTTGACTTAGGGAATCTTCGTCTTTGGCTGATATAAAAACAAGTTTTCCTGCTTGATAAGTTGAAATAGCAATAGTACAATTAAGCTTTAAAAGCAATTCTGGTACTTGTGGACTAAATTGACAACTAAATGGCGCTAAGGCCTTGCTTTCGTCCTTATTTAGCATTTATTTTTTAAATTGATCAGCAACTCTTTTGTTTCTTGGTCCATCGGAATAATCGTAAAAGCCTTGTCCTGTTTTAATTCCTAACTCCCCATTCTTTACCATTTTAATTAAAAGAGGTGAGGGTTTATATTTTTCATCATTGAACCCTTCGTGCATCACTTGTAAAATAGAAAGACAAACATCTAAACCAATGAAATCAGCTAGATGTAAAGGTCCCATAGGGTGTGACATACCTAAAATCATCACAGTATCAATACCTTCAACATCACTAACATTTTCTTCAAGTGTATATATTGCCTCGTTAATCATAGGCATTAAAATTCTATTTGCAACAAAACCAGGGGCATCATTAACCTCCACAGGTATTTTATTTAATTCTTTACTTAATTGCATAATAGTATTAGTTGATTCATCAGATGTTTGTTTTCCTCTAATAACTTCAACTAATTTCATTATTGGAACTGGATTCATAAAATGCATTCCAATTACTTTATCTTTTCTGTTGGTAACATTAGCAATTTGGGTAATTGAAATTGAAGAAGTATTTGTAGCTAAAATTGTTTCGGGCTTGCAAATTCCATCTAAATCCTTAAAAATTTTGAGCTTTAGCTCAACATTTTCTGTTGCAGCTTCAACAACTAAATCACTATTAGCTACCCCTTGATTGAAATCAGTTGTTGTATCAATATTTTTTAAGGTTTTGATTTTTTCTTCACTAGTTATTTTTTCTTTTGCTACCATTCTATCTAGATTTTTTGAAATTGTAGCAACTGCTTTTTGTAGATTATCATCAGAAATATCAACAATTGATACTTTAAAGTCTTTCTGAGCAAATGTGTGTGCAATACCATTTCCCATTGTACCAGCTCCTATTATTGTTATTTTTTTCATAATTTATTTTTTAGTTTATAATTTTTAGATTATCAAAACTCATTTCTTCATAAGGGCTAGGATCATTTCTCCTCATATTAATGAAGACTTTAAATGATTCAGCGCCAATACTTTCAGAAACTGTTTGAGTTAAATTTATGTAGATTTTATTCCAATTATTTTTTGGTGTTACCCAGATTAACTCTCTTTTTACGACATCTTGAGGATAATTAACATACATTCCAACCAAAAATTCAGTAGATGATTTATAGTCTAGTTCTAAGTATATTGGAGAGCCCTGCTGTGGTAAAATTAAATTTTCAGTAGCTATTTCAAAATTAATACTTGGACTCAAAATTTCTACAAATCCATATTTATTATTGTTCTCACTTACAATTGTAAAATCAAGTTCACTATTAATTGTAGAGTCAATTATTGTACCTGGATTTTCAAAATCCTCTTTTATAGCTTCAAAGCTAGTGTTATAAGAAAAATTAGGATTAATTTCAACCACTTCATCTTTAACGAGACTTATAGTATCTAAATAGCTTGTATAGAAAGGATATTGTACTCTAGTAGAAGCTATTCCATTTGCCTTTATACCTGCTTTAACTCTAATATTTTTTATTCCATTGTCTAAAACTGGAAATACAACTGGAATTTCGTAAACTCCTTGTAAATTATCTTCAATATATATCCAAACGTCTGTAATATTTTCTGTGTTTGATCCAAAATCTTCATTATAATTTAGATAAATACTATCAACTTTTATAAAAGAAGGTATATCTTCTTTTTTTTCACATGAAATAATGCTAATACAATAAAGTAAAAGGAAAATTTTTTTCATTTTTAATTTAACAACACAATGTGTATTATATTTTTTAAATTTTTGAGATCAATACTACTTAAATGCTTTTTTTGTAAAGTATTTATCAAAAATACACTTTAAACATTTATTATTGTCATTCAATGAAGGATAGTTTTTTACATAAAGGATTAAGAAAAAAATTAGTTGATGAAATTTCAAAAAAGGGTATTACAGATTCGAAAATATTGGATGCAATTATGAATATTCCAAGACATCTTTTTTTAGATAATGCTTTTATTAATTTTGCATACCAAGATAAAGCTTTCCCAATCGGATCAGGTCAAACTATTTCTCAACCATATACTGTAGCTTTTCAAACTCAATTGTTAGATTTAAAACCATATCAAAAAATTCTTGAAATTGGAACAGGATCTGGATATCAAGCTGCAGTCTTAAAGGAATTAAAACTTGATGTTTATACAATTGAGAGACATAAAGATTTATTTAAAAAAACTAAAGAATTTTTACCATCAATTGGTTATGAATGTATGTTTATATATGGAGATGGCTATAAGGGTTTACCAAAATTTGCCCCATTTGATAAAATACTAGTTACGTGCGGTGCTCCAAGAATTCCAGAACAATTAATTAAACAGTTGAAGATTGGAGGTAAAATGGTAGTTCCTGTAGGAGAGGGTGATACGCAAAGAATGCATTTAATTGAAAAAATTTCGGATAATGAAAATAAAATATCAACTCATGGAGAATTTTCATTTGTTCCAATGCTTGAAAACAGAGTTGATAACGATTAAATTTTATCTAAATTTCTGAGGATTATTTCACAACCTTTTTTTATTTCTTCTTTAGAGATTGTTAGAGGTGGGGTTATTCTAATAGAAGAGTTATTAAATAGAAAGAAAAATAAAAGCAAACCATCATCCATACATAATTCAACAATTTTATTTGTTGATTTATTATCGAACAAATCTAGAGCTAACATTAATCCTTTACCTCTAATTTTTTTAATTTTTTTATGAACTAATAATTTTTTAAATAGATTCTCTTTTTCATTTATTTCTTCATATAATTTGTTTTTAATGATAAATTTTAATGTTGCTAGGCTAGCAACGCAACTAATAGGATGACCTCCAAAGGTTGTTATATGACCAAGTTTAGGAGCAAAAGTTAATTTATTCATATTTTCCCATGATGAAATAAATGCTCCTATTGGAAAACCACCTCCCATTCCCTTAGCTATACACAAAATATCAGGCACAATCGGACTATTTTCAAAACCAAAAAGTTTTCCAGTTCTACCATAACATGTTTGAATTTCATCCATAATTATTTGAACATTAAACTGTTTACATTTTTTATTTAATTCAATTAAAAAATCTTCTTTGGCAATTTTAAATCCACTTCCACCTTGTATTGTCTCAACAATTACTGCAGCTGTTTTTTTAGTAATATTTTCAAGAGACTTAATATCATTAAATATTATTTGTTTACAATTTGGTAAAAGTGGTCGGTATTTTGATTTGTAATATTCATTTCCCATTACACTCAATGCACCTTGAGTAGATCCATGATAAGAACCTTTAAAATATATAATTTCGGATCTGCCACTTATTCTTTTGGCAAGCTTCATAGCTCCCTCAATAGCTTCAGTTCCTGAGTTTGTAAAATATGATGTTGAAAGACTTTTTGGTAAATTTTCTGAAAGTAACTTTGCTAATTCGTATTGTGGTTTTTGAATATATTCTCCATAAACCATTACATGAGTATATTTATCTAATTGATCTTTAACAGCATCTGTTATATATTTGTTTGAGTGCCCTATAGAATTAGCAGAGACTCCGGCAACAAAATCTAAATACTTTTTATTGTTTGTATCAAAAATATAACAACCAATGGCTTTTTTAATCTTTAAAAGAGATGGGTATGGGAATGTTTGTGCTTGATACTTTTTATATATATCAACAACTGACGACATTTTATTATTTTCTATCAATAACTTTTTTTACAGCATTAACAATATCATTAGAGGTAAGTCCATATTTTTCCATTAATTGTCTTGGGGTACCACTTTCCCCAAAAGTATCATTTACACCTACCATTTCAAGTGGTAGTGGCAATTTTCTACTTAAAAGTTGAGCAACACTATCTCCAAGTCCTCCATTAAGCATATGTTCTTCAGCAGTAACAATACATTTAGTTTTAGAAACTGATCTCAAAATAGCATCACTGTCTAATGGTTTAATAGTATGAATATTAATAATTTCTGAACTTATACTTAATTTATCAAGTTCTTTTGAAGCCTCAATAGCTTCCCATACTAAATGACCAGTAGCTATTATTGTGACATCAGTACCCTCTGATAATAAAACAGCTTTTCCAATTTCAAAATTTTGATTTATGTCTGTAAAATTTGGAACTTTTGGTCTTCCAAATCTAAGATAAACTGGACCGACATGTTTTGCAATAGCAATTGTTGCTGCTTTAGTTTGATTAAAATCACAGGTATTAATGACAGTCATATGAGGTAACATTTTCATCATACCAATATCTTCTAAAACTTGATGTGTTGCGCCGTCTTCGCCCAATGTAACTCCAGCATGAGATGCACAAATTTTAACGTTTTTATTTGAATAGGCAATAGATTGTCTTATTTGGTCATATACCCTAGAGGTTGAAAAATTTGCAAAAGTTCCAGTAAAAGGAATCTTTCCGCCGATTGTCATTCCAGCAGCTATTCCCATCATGTTTGCTTCTGCAATACCTACTTGGAAAAATCGATCAGGATGATTACTTTGAAAATCATTCATTTTTAACGAACCTGTTAAATCTGCACAAAGAGCTACAACATTCTTGTTTAGTTTACCTAACTCAGTAAGTCCTTCACCAAAGCCAGACCTTGTATCTTTCATTTCCATTTTTAATAGATTTTAATTAATTGTGATTTTCCTGATTTAATAACAAAAGTTTTTTCATCTGTATATATATATTTTTTTGATGATTTAGCTCTGTAAACAACTGTATATTTACCCGGTAATAATGTTAGTTTATATTGATTAGATTCACCATTAAATTTATAAATTTCTTTTAAAAGATCGCCATCATTAAAATAAACACCCCCATAACCATTTGCAGGCAGTAATATATTTGCTAAGCCTGTACTAGGTAATTGTAATTTTGTTAGCTGATTTTGATTAATGCTAACACTTTTAAAATATTGTCTTGGTAATGTTAATAATTCAATATCATATTTTCCTGTCAAATATTTTTGTGTTGAATTAATTTTTTGAACGTTTATTGTTTGATTTTCATCAGCTTTTTTAACTATAAACTGATAATCTTCTTTAGTGTTCAAGACAATTTTCAATTTTCCTTGTGGAGTGTTTAATGGAATTATTGTATGTTTTCCTGGTTGAATTGATATTATTTCTGATTCTACTGGAGGTATTGTATGAGCAACAACTCTATATTTTAAAACAGGATCGATAATCATTGTATCTGGATTTCCCATATTATTCATTGTATGTACATAGTTATATTTTACAATATCAGTAAAGTTGTCATAAAAAGTTAATGGAACATCTGTTTCAGTAGGATTTCCTAAGGAATCAAGTAAATTAACCTGAGTTGTTGTATTATCAACGACATGAGAAATAACTATACTTAGAATATTTGAAAAGTCTTTTTCGTTAGCAGCATCAAAAAAAGTTCCAACACAATCCAAATTATCTTGCCACGATTTATCTAAACCTATTCCAATTACAAAAGGTTTTAAAATAATACCTCTTTTTGCAAATAATCTTGACACTGCACATGGATCCATACCACACTCTTCTTTTCCATCGGTAATTAAAATGACAATATTTCTAGAGTTGTCAATAGGAAAATCTGAGGCTGCTTCTTCAAGTGATCTTGCAATTGGAGTAGTTCCTTTTGCTTTTATCATACTTAATTTTCCTTTAACTCTATCAGCAAAAATATTTGACGGTATAAAGTTTATTTCCAGTCTAGTATCATCACAGTCTTGTGGTGGATAACTTCTTTGATGTCCATAAACTCTTAAGGCTAATTCTAAATTTTTAACATCTTTGAGCGAATCTGTTATATTACTAAGTAATTGCTTTGCAATATCGATTTTTCTACCACTTTGCCATCTCCCCAGCATAGACTGGGACGCATCAAAAACAAAAAGAATTCTATTTACAGGCTCATTCTTTGTTTGAGCATTTATTTCAAAACTCAAAAGAGAAATTAGAACAAAAAATATTTTTATTTTTTTAGTAATCACCTAATGTTTCATTATTTTGAGACAACGCAATTTCAAGTTGTTCATCATTAGGAGCATTTCCATGCCACTTATGTGTTCCCATCATAAAATCAACTCCATTTCCCATTTCAGTGTGAAGTAAAATTACTATTGGTTTCCCTTTTTTTGTAAGTTGTTTTGCCTTACTTAAAATTGATGAAACCGATGCAATATCGTTTCCATTTAGTTCTTCAAGTACTAACCAATCAAATGCTTCAAATTTTGCTTTTAGATCTCCAAGAGGCAAAACATCATCTATTTCTCCATCTATTTGTTTTTTATTGTAATCAACAGTTGCTATTAGATTATCTACTTTATTGGCAGAAGCATACATTACTGCTTCCCATATTTGACCTTCTTGTAATTCCCCATCACCATGAAGAGAATAAATTAAATGATTGTCATTATTTAATTTTTTTGTTAATGCGGAACCAATTGCAACAGAAAGTCCTTGTCCTAATGAGCCAGTTGAGACTCTTATGCCCTCTAATTTTTCATGAGTAGTTGGGTGACCTTGTAATCTACTATCAATTTTTCTAAAAGTTGCAAGTTCCTCTATATCAAAATATCCAGATCTAGCTAAAACAGAATATAAAACAGGTGAGATATGTCCGTTGGAAAGAAAAAACAGATCCTCATTAATTCCATCCATATCAAAGTCAGTATTATGAATAAGATGATTGAAGTATAATGTTGTTAGAAATTCAGTACATCCAAGAGAACCACCAGGATGTCCAGAATTATTTGCATGAACCATTCTTAGAATATCTCTTCTAATTTGGATACATAAATCAGAAAGTTCCTCAATTGTTTTCATTTTGTTTTAGTTTCTCCAAATTTAAAATTTACCTTTATATTTTTCTTTTTATAAAAAATATATATAAAGTTTTTTATTAACGTATTGTTGACAATCTATATTTTAGATTTTTTAATTGAATTTTAATTATTGAAATCATTAATATTGCATACAAATTATCCTTATGGCATTAAAATGTGGTATTGTTGGTCTTCCTAATGTTGGAAAGTCTTCATTATTTAATTGTTTGTCTCGAGCTAAAGCACAGTCGGAAAATTTCCCTTTTTGTACTATTGAACCAAACATTGGTGTTATTTCTGTTCCGGATAAAAGATTAGAAGAAATAGCTAAGCTAGTAAATCCACAAAAAATTATCCCAACAACAGTTGAAATAGTTGATATTGCTGGATTAGTAAAAGGTGCTAGCAAGGGTGAGGGGCTTGGAAATAAATTTTTAGCTAATATTAGAGAAACAAACGCTATTATTCATGTTATAAGATGTTTTGATGATGACAATGTCGTTCATGTTGATGGTTCTGTAGACCCAGTTAGGGACAAAGAAACAATTGACATGGAGTTGCAAATAAAAGACTTGGAAACATTAGAAAATTTTAAAATGAAAAATATTAAGATTTCTCAGTCTGGTGATAAAAAAGCAATCAAAAATATCGAGATTGTTCAAAAAGTCATTAATCATATTGAATCTGGAAAACCAGTAAGAACAATGGATATTACTGACGATGAAATGGTTTTTTTAAATTCATTTAATTTACTTACGATGAAGCCTGTATTATATGTTTGTAACGTTGATGAATCCTCTGCTGTTAATGGTAATGAATATGTAAAAAGAATACAAAAAATATCAAACGAAGAAAATGCAGAAGTATTGATTATAGCTACTGCAATAGAAGCTGAAATTTCTGAATTAGAATCTCTCGATGAGCAATTATTATTTTTAGAGGAAATTGGTTTAAATCAGCCTGGGGTAAATAATTTAATAGGATCAACTTACAAGTTACTAAATCTTCAAACTTATTTTACTGCTGGTGAAAAAGAAGTTAAAGCATGGACAATAACAAAAGGAACAAAAGCGCCTAGTGCTGCAGGAGTAATACATTCAGATTTTGAAAAAGGATTTATAAGAGCGGAAGTTATATCGTACCAAAACTTTATAAAATTTGGATCCGAACACAATTGCCGAGAAAACGGAAAACTTTCTATTGAAGGTAAGGATTATGTGGTTCAAGATGGGGACATAATGCATTTTAGGTTTAATGTTTAGCTTAAAGTTGAAAAGTTTGTTGATAATAGCTTCTTAAATATTCAAATTTTTTAATCAATAAATATAATTTTGTAATCTGTTTTATCTCATAACAAGTTATATATTTTGAAAGACCAGTATACTGAAGATAGTATTCGTTCCCTTGATTGGAAAGAACATATTAGACTACGCCCAGGAATGTACATTGGAAAAATGGGTAATGGTTCATCACCCGATGATGGTATTTATGTACTTTTAAAAGAAGTAATAGATAACTCAATAGATGAATATGTTATGGGTAATGGCAAAACCATAGAGATTTCAATTAAAAATAATAGTGTTTCAGTAAGGGATTATGGAAGAGGTATTCCTCTTGGAAAAGTTGTAGATGTTGTTTCAAAAATCAATACCGGAGCCAAATATGATTCAAAGGTTTTTAAGAAATCAGTCGGGCTTAATGGTGTCGGTTCAAAAGCAGTAAACGCTCTTTCATCTTATTTTAAAATCAAATCTGTTAGAGAAGGAAAAAGTAAATTAGTAGAATTTGCTAAGGGTGCAATAACAAATGAAGAAGGTATACAAGAAAATTCATCAAGAAAAGGAACTTCAGTTAGTTTTATTCCTGACAAAGAAATGTTTGGTAACTATAGATTTATTGATGATTTTGTCGAAAAAATGTTATGGAACTATTGTTTCTTAAACACTGGATTAACAATTTTATTTAATGGAAAAAAGTTCTATTCTGAAAATGGTTTATTTGATCTTTTAGAACAAAATACCGATGCCGAACTTTTGTATCCTATTATACATTTAAAAGACAATGACATAGAAGTTGCTATAACCCATTGTAAAAATCAGTACAATGAACAGTATTTTTCATTTGTTAATGGACAACATACTGTCCAAGGGGGAACTCATCAAGGAGCTTTCAGACAAGCTGTAGTAAAGGTAATTCGTGAATTTTATAATAAAAATTATGAAGCATCTGACATCAGACAAGCTATTAATGCAGCAATAAGTATAAAGGTTATCGAACCAATTTTTGAGTCACAAACAAAAACTAAATTAGGGTCAACCGAAATTGAACCTGGTGGAACAACAATTCAAACTTTCGTTCATGATTTTCTAAAGAAACATTTAGATAATTATTTACACAAAAACCCTCAATCAGCAGAAATTATACAAAAAAAAATACAACAAGCTGAACATGAAAGAAAAGCAATGGCTGGAGTTAAAAAACTCGCACGAGAAAGAGCAAAAAAAGCTAATTTGCATAATAAAAAACTAAGAGATTGTAGAGTTCATTATAACGACTTAAAAAAAGAAAATCGTTTCGAATCAACACTGTTCATTACTGAAGGTGACTCTGCTTCTGGGTCTATAACCAAAACTAGAAATATAAATACTCAAGCAGTTTTTAGTTTAAGAGGAAAACCATTAAATTCATACGGTCTGACCAAAAAAGTAGTATATGAAAATGAAGAATTTAATTTATTACAATCTGCCCTAAATATTGAACAAGGAATTGATGATTTAAGGTACAATAAAATTGTTATTGCAACGGATGCAGATGTAGATGGAATGCATATTCGACTTCTATTAATTACCTTTTTTCTTCAATTTTTTCCTGAGCTCGTAAAGGAAGGTCATGTTTACATACTTGAAACACCTCTGTTTAGAGTTAGAAATAAAAAAGAAACAATTTACTGTTATAACAATGCTGAAAGAGTAAATGCTATTGAAAAATTAGGAAAATCTGCAGAAATAACAAGATTTAAAGGTTTAGGTGAAATTTCTCCAAACGAATTTAAATTTTTTATTGGTGATAATATGAGATTAGATCCTGTAATTGTAGGAAGTGATACAAAAATTGAAGAAATACTAAAATACTTTATGGGTAAAAATACTCCCGAAAGACAAGAATTCATCATTAACAACTTAAAAGTTGAAGAAGACCTTGAAAGGGAAGAAGAAAACATTAGCTAATATGAGTGAGTTAGAAAACTTAAATAATGACGATCTAAAAGAAATTGTACATGTTTCAGGAATGTATGAAGATTGGTTTTTAGATTATGCTTCATATGTTATTCTTGAAAGAGCAGTCCCAAATATATTTGATGGTTTCAAACCAGTTCAAAGAAGAATACTTCATTCTTTAAAGGAACTTGATGATGGAAGGTATCACAAAGTTGCTAATGTGATTGGACACACCATGAAATATCATCCTCATGGAGACGCTTCAATTGGAGATGCAATGGTGCAACTTGGTCAAAAAAATCTATTGTTAGATATGCAGGGGAATTGGGGTAATACTGCAACAGGAGATAAAGCTGCTGCCCCAAGATACATTGAGGTCAGACTTACACCATTTGCACTGGATGTTGCTTTCAATAAAAAAATAACAACCTGGAATTCATCTTATGATGGAAGAGGTAAAGAGCCAGAAACACTTCCAGTAAAATTTCCTTTATTATTAGCTCATGGGGTAGAGGGAATTGCGGTAGGGCTTTCTACTAAAATCTTACCTCATAATTTCAACGAACTTATCGATGCCTCAATAAAAGTTTTGAAAGGAATAAAACCCAAAATATATCCTGATTTTCTCTCGGGTGGAATGGCCGATTTTTCAAATTATAACGATGGTAAAAGAGGAGGTAAGGTTAGAGTAAGAGCAAAAATTAAAGCTATTGATAAAAGTACACTCCATATAACAGAATTACCTTTTTCTACAAACACATCGTCCCTCATTAACTCAATTATTAAGGCTAATGACAAAGGAAAAATTAAGATTAAAAAAATTGAAGATAATACTGCTGAAAGTGTTGAAATAGCTATTTTACTACCAGCTGGTATCTCTCCAGACAAAACCATTGACGCACTTTATAGGTTTACTGACTGTGAACTTTCAATATCTCCACTTGCATGCGTTATTTGTGATAAACAGCCAGTTTTTAATGGAGTTTCGGAAATTTTAAAGGAATCAACAGAGCATACTGTAAAATTGCTTACAAAAGAACTTGAGGTTAATTTAAAGGAACTACAAGACAAGTGGCATTTTTCTTCATTAGAAAGAATATTTATTGAAAATAGAATTTATCATGCTATAGAAGAACTTGAAACATGGGATGAAATTATTTCAACAATTCATTTTGAATTAAAACCATTTTGTTCTCATTTAAATCGAAATGTTTCTGACCAAGATGTCGAAAAACTGACTGAAATTAGAATAAAAAGAATAACGAAATTTGATCTAAATAAAGCTATTAATGATATAAAACAATTAGAAAAAAGAATTTCAGAAGTTGAATATAATCTCAACAACATAATTGAGTATTCAATTGATTATTTTAAAAATTTGAAGAAAAAGTATGGTGCTGATAAGAAAAGAAAAACAGAAATAAAAGAGTTTGAAAGTATTGATGCTACTAAAGTTGTTGTTGCCAATAAGAAACTGTATGTTAATAGAGATGAAGGTTTTATAGGAACATCTATGAGGAAAGATGAGTATGTATGTGATTGTTCAGATATTGATGATATAATCGTATTCAGAGAAAATGGCTCTATGAAAGTTGTCAAAGTAGAATCAAAAGTTTTTATAGGAAAAGGAATTATTCACGCCGCAGTTTTTAAAAAGAAAGACAGTAGAACCATTTATAATATGGTATATGTTGATGGAAAATCCGGGTATTCTATGATGAAAAGATTTAATGTAAGTAGTATTACAAGAAATAGAGATTATTTTTTAACTAAATCTGAAAAGAATTCAAAAATTATTTATTTCACTGCAAATCCTAACGGAGAAGCGGAAACGATTACTGTTCATCTAAGAAAAAATCAAAGATTAAAAATTTTAAAATTTGATTATGATTTTGCTGATTTGTCAATTAAAGGCAAAGGATCTGTGGGAAATATTCTTACTAAAAATACAGTTAAAAAAATTGAATTAAGATCTGAGGGTGTATCAACTCTCTCTGCAAGAAAGATTTGGTTTGATCAAAATGTTAAAAGATTAAATACTGAAGAAAGAGGTGTGTTATTGGGTGATTTTGCTGCTAATGATAAGATTTTATCCATCAATAGCGATGGAAGCTTAGAGTTAAAAAGCTTTGATATTTCTACACATTTTGATGAAGATATGATTATCGTTGAAAAACATAATCCCAAAAAGCCTATTTCGGTAATTTATTTTGATGGAAAAAAACAAAATTTCTTTGTAAAAAGATTTCTTATTGAAAATTTAAGTCAAAAGTTTTCTTTTATAAGTGATCATAAAAATTCTTTTTTGGAAATTGTTTCAACGGACTGGAGACCACAAGTTGAAGTTGTTTACAAGAAAGAAAAAGGAAAAGACAGAAAAAAAGAAATACTCTCCATAGAAAATTTCATTGCAATAAAAGGTGCTAAATCAATGGGTAATAGATTATCATCAAATAAAGTTAACACAATCAAATTATTAGAACCATTGCCTTATACCGAAGAAATTGTAATTGAAGAAAAAATAAATCTAGATATTCCTTTAACTATAACTAATAACGAGGACAATAATCAAACTGCTCTTGAACTATAGTAATTAAATTCAAGACACATTTAACTATTAATTTTTTTCATTTTGAAAAGCCATATCTTTGCAAAAAAATAAAAAACTATGAGACTACTTATTTTAACTATTTTACTACCTCTTTTAAGCTTTACTCAATCAAGCTACAACTTATCTCTGCTTGGAACATATGACAATTATAACTCAGAGGGTAGCGATATTTGGGGATGGGTTGCCCCTGATGGAAGTGAATATGCTTTAGTTACATTAAATGATGGTTTTTCAGTTGTTAATGTTTCTAACCCTTCTAATTTAGTTGAGGAGTTTTTTATAAGTGATCTCAATTCCACATGGAGAGATGTCAAGACATGGGGACATTACGCATATGTAACAACAGAAGCTGATGCTGGACTTTTAATTGTTGACCTTTCAGATATGACTGGTAGTACTTACTATCATAGAACTGTTTTTAACTCACCATCTGGTGGAATTGGTACTGAATTCACAGCAGCACACAACATATACATGGACGAAAATGGGGTAGCATATATTTTTGGAGCATCTTCAAACTCTGGCGGTTCTCCTGC
>CEPA01046686.1_pt1 | contig 16060 bp, 15 predicted proteins | sample 356241 | NCBI WGS metagenome assembly CEPA01 (sample SAMEA2620542, study PRJEB7988) | marine metagenome | biome: marine biome (ENVO:00000447); feature: surface water layer (ENVO:00002042); material: "saline water (ENVO:00002010), including plankton (ENVO:xxxxxxxx)" | depth 5 m
AGGTTCGGGGTTCAAGTCCCTGTGGGCCCACAAATGAGTAGTCATTCATATATAAAAAACGATAAAAATGCTGACATATTCGTTAATATTGATGGAAAGTTAGTACACAGAAGTGAAGCTAAAATATCAGTTTTTGATAGCGGATTTCTTCTTGGAGATGGGGTTTGGGAAGGAATTAGATTACATAAAAATCAATTAGTATTCATTAATGATCATTTGGATAGACTTTTTGAAAGTGCAAAAGGTATTTCATTAAAAATACCTTTTTCAAAAAAAGAGATTATTAGTCAGATTTCAAAAGTATTATTAAAAAATAATATGGAAGATGATGTACACATTAGATTGATTATATCAAGAGGGGAAAAAATTACTCCGTATCAAAATCCTAATGCCAACTTAGGACCAATTACATTAGTTATAATACCAGAGTTTAAAAAAACAGATCCAAATACATACTTAAACGGCATTAGTATTGGAAGAGTTTCAACATTACGTCCATCACACAATATTTTAAGCACTCATTATAATACACTAAGCAAATTAAATTGTATTTTAGCAAGTATTGAGGCTAATGAATTGGGGTTTGACGAAGGGATAATGAATGACCTAAACGGGAATATCAGTACATGCAATTCTACTAATCTTTTTTTTATTAAAAATAATTCAGTTTGGACTTCAAAAGGTGAATATTGTCTTAATGGTATAACAAGAAGTAAAGCCATTTTTCTTTGCAAGAAATACCAAATTAATTGTTTTCAGAAAGATTTTACATTTGATGAAATTAAAAATTGTGAGGAAGCATTTGTTACTGGTACATTTGCTGGCATAATTCCAGTATCAAGCATTGAGAATAGACCGTTACTATCGACTAAATCTAACTCTCTGACAAATCATATTAGAAGTCTTTACAATAAACATATTCAAGAAGAAGTAAATATGTCATGATTGTAGCTTGTTGGTCAGGTCCGAGAAATATATCAACAGCATTAATGAGATCGTGGTCTTCCAGAGAAGATACGTATGTCACAGATGAACCGTTCTATGCGTATTACCTTAATGAAACAAAATTAGAACATCCTATGCATTTAGAAATAATAAATAATTATCCTTCAGACTATAATAAAATTGTTAATTATTTAGTTAACAAAATACCTGAAAGAAAAAAAATTTGGTATCAAAAACATATGGCACACCACCTCTTAGACTTAAAAAATATTGAATGGTTGACAAATTGTGAAAATTGTATTCTTTTAAGGCACCCAAAAGAAGTGATTAGTTCATACTCAAATAAAAATAAATTAAATGCGATTGAGGAGTTAGGCTATCCACAGCAATACGAAATTATAAAGTTTTTAAAAAAGAAAAATAAATCATATACAATAATTGATTCAAGTGAGCTTTTGAAAAATCCAAAAGAAGTTTTGTCTGATTGGTGTAATAAAATAAATATCGAATTCTGCCAGTCTATGCTTAGATGGAGGAAAGGCAGTCATACATATGATGGTATTTGGTGGAAGTTTTGGTATGATAACGTAATAACAACTACTGGATTTCAAAAATATGAAAAAAAGGATATTACAATTGAGAAAAAGTATGATTCTATTTACAATGAATCAATGAAGTATTATAATTACTTAAAAGAGGTTAAATAATGAATTCGCTATTAAGATTATGGTCTCAGCCTATGTGGATAAAATGGCTTATATATTTTGCTATTATATACATACTTTTTGTAATAAAAGAAGCATTCGCTATTGTTCTATGGTTTCTTTTCTGTATTATTTTGTACTATGTGATATTTGCTAATAATGTATTTAAAACAAGGACTTATTATGAAAAAAATAATTTTTAGTTTATTTATATTTACTTTCTTATTGTGTCAAGAAAACAGACCTCATGGAAACCAATATAATCTACCAGAGCTAACTCCAAATAATTTTTTAATAGGTAATTTGAATGAGAACCGCTCTTCTTATAGAGTATCATTTTATGATATAAACATTGATTTTGATATCGACAATAAGTCATTAGATGGTTTTGTAAAAATCAAAGCTGAAAGTATAAGAGATTTGGATCAGTTACAAATTGATTTAGCTGAAAATTTAAAAATAGAAAAAGTCATTTACAAAAATCAGGAATTGGATTTTTCAAGAGAATTTGATGCAGTATTAATTAAGTTTGATTCCAAAATATTGAAGGGGAGTATTTTTGAATTTATTGTTTTTTATCAAGGAGTTCCTCAAAGTGCGGATAATCCTCCTTGGGCTGGAGGATTTACATGGACAAAAGACAAAGATAATCGTGATTGGGTTGCAGTTTCCTGTGAAGGTGAGGGTGCAAGAATTTGGTGGCCTAATAAAGATCACATAACTGCTGAAGGAGACAGTGTAAGAATGGCTTATACAGTTCCTTCAAATTTATTTGCAGTGGGAAATGGTAAATTAAAAAGTGTTAAAAATAAAGATGATAAAACTACTTACGAGTGGTTTGTAAGCAATCCTATAAATAATTATAATATATCAGTTCAAATTGGAAACTATGTGGCTGTTCAAGACACTTTTTTAAAGGATAATCAGACACACTTTATGAATCACTATGTATTAGATTATAATAGTGAATTAGCTTCTAATTTTTTTCCTCAATCTAAAGAGGTAATAAGATTTTACGAAAAATACTTTGGCGACTATCAATGGTATGATGATGGATATAAGCTCATTGAAGTTCCATATCTTGGGATGGAACACCAATCAGCTGTCACATATGGTAATGGATTTAGTATGTACAATGGTGTAAGAAGTAAAAGTTGGCCGATGTATGGAGTAATTGACCCATTAATAATTCATGAGACTGGCCATGAATGGTTTGGAAACAGTGTTACAGCATCAGATCCAACCCATATTTGGATACATGAAGGATTACAGGTTTATTCAGAATCCATTTTCTTTGAAGATAAATTTAAAAGTTATGAGGTTGGCATACATTACCTTAATACAATTAAAAATAGAATTGCAAATGAAATTCCAATTGTTGGTAATGAAAATGAAAATCACTGGGCATTACATGGTGATACTTATATGAAAGGTGCATGGATAATGCACACTTTAAGAAGTGCAATCAATAATGATAAAATATGGTTTGAAATTTTGAAAGAGTTTATGGTTGAAAATGCTAAGGGATTTGCAAATACAAATGATTTCTTTGAAAAAGTTAAAGATAAAACGGGTGAAGATTATTGGTACTTTGCTCAACAATATTTTTATTCTCCAGAACAGCCTCATTTAGTTTTTCTTCAAACTGACTCAGAGTATTTATATAAATGGGAAAATGTCAATGACAATTTTACAATGCCTATTGATTTACTTGTTAATGGAAAGGAAAAAAGAGTTTTCCCAACAAAAGATTTTCAGTCTTTAAGGATTGCTAAGCATTCACAAATCGAAGTTATGGATTGGAAATTTTATGTCAAACCTATTGAAAATAAATAGCTTATATATTTTACTTATTTTTTTATCACATCTTTTTGGTCAAGTAAATAAAACTGAAGCATCCTTCCAAAAAAATAATCGAGAGTTAGTATCATTTTGGTCAAAATTTAACCAACGAGGTTTAGACTTAAGTAAAAAAAATTTTTCAGTAGTAAATGAAACAAAACTTAAAAATTCTACAATTTTTCTTACTTTATATCACTATGATAGAAGTATTAAAATTGGAGAATCATTTCTTGAGATTTATTTTAAAAGAAACTCTAAAATAAAGATTGGAAAATTCTATAAAGATTTTAGTTTCTACCTTAATGATAACTTGAGTTCAGGCTCAATGTTAATTAGTAAAAACGCTGAACCAATGCCAAAAATAAGTTATCTTGGCAAATATATTATTGATAAAAAATCTATCTCTTTTAATTATGGAATTTCTAACGCTTTTTTCAAGAAAAATAATTTTTATAATAAATCACCTATGTTGCATGAGAAATATATCTACTTGGGAAAAAATAGTGGCAATAGACAATTTGGTTTAGGCTTAGTACATGAAGCAATTTGGGGAGGAAGTACATTAAGTGGTACTAGTTTTGGTAAGCAACCGAGCACACTAAGAGATTTTTTTAAAATAATGATTGCTGCGGACGGCATAGATGAAGGAGGACCGCATGTAAATTCGTTAGGTAATCATTTAGGTATCTGGGACTTTTATTATTTAGTTAACAATGATAATAAAATACTAAAGCTATATTATCAGCACTTTTTTGAAGATACAAGCGGACTAAGATTTGCTAATAAATATGATGGTTTATGGGGGATTGAATTAAAAAATTATATTAAAAATAGTACAATTCTGTTTGAATTTTTAAGCACAATAAATCAAAATATTGATCCCCCTTATGTTGACGATTCATATTATAACCATGGCGTATATAGAAGTGGATGGAGCTATAAAGAATTTACACTTGGTAACCCCTTTATAAGTTTTGATAAAATAAACCCATCTGAAGTATTACATTTAGCTTTAGATTCAAATATTATTGAAAAAATTAATTTTAAAATTATTATTTCAAAAGTAATAAGCTCTAAAAGTGATTTCTTGAGCACACTTTTAATTAAAAGAGAAATTAAAAATAATCAATACTTATCCTTCGAACTGTATCCAAATGAAAATTATAATGCAATAATTATTAGTTATAATTTTAATATATAGCCTTTTAATTATTTTATTATAATCTTATCTTTTCAAATGAGAAAATCTTTAATTATTGGCAAAAATGGGTTAATTGCTGATAGGCTATCGTACCTTATTGATGATATGTATAGCAATAATTTGAGCTATGAGTTCACGACATCATCAATTGAGGTTAATAACGATGCAATCTTTCTCGATTTAGAAAATCCTGAGAAGTTTAATTACTCAATTTTAAAACATTTTTCATATGTCATACTGTTAGGAGGAATATCATCTCCAGATATTTGTCAAAATGATCCAATAAAGTCAAAAAAAATAAATTTTGATGGAACAAAATTTTTTATTCATAAATGCTTAAAGAAAGGTGTTAAAGTACTTTTTTTTTCTACAGATCTTGTTTATGGTGAAAGTGATTCAGTTATGAATGAATTATCAAATGTAAACCCAAAAGGTAATTATGCTATTTGGAAATATGGCATTGAAAGCGCTTTTAAAAATCATATTAATTTTAAAGTTTTAAGACTATCCTATGTATTGTCTTCTAATGATAAGTATGTAAAGTATTTAAAAGAATGTAAAATCAAAAACTCAATTGCTGAAGTTTATGATTCTTTTTTAAGGAATGTCATCTATATTGATGATCTAATTTTGGCTATAGTCAATTTACTTAAAAATTGGCAACCTGAAATTAAGGTAGTTAATGTTTGTGGAGTCAAATCAATATCTAGGTTTGATATAGCTAAAAATTTATTACATGAAAATTCAATAAATGTTATTAACGCCCCAAAAGAATTTTGGGAAAATAGACCAAAAAATATTCAAGTAGAATCTTTATTTTTGAGAAAAATATTACAAAAAAACCCTACATCATTCAAAGAAGTTATAGATAAATTAAAGAGCTCGTGAAAAAGAAAGCATTAATAACTGGATTTACAGGTCAAGTCGGTTCGCAGATGGCTGACTTTCTTATCAAAAATACTGATTTTGATGTTCATGGTATGATGAGATGGCAAGAGCCTTTGGATAATATATATCATTTAACTAATCAAATTAATAACGCAAAGAGACTTTTCATATGTTATGCTGATTTGAATGATTACAAATCTATGAATAAACAAATAAATAAGATAAAACCTGATTTCATTTTTCATTTAGCAGCACAATCTTTCCCAAAAACATCTTTCGATATCCCTATTGAAACTCTTGAGACAAATATTCTAGGGACTGCCCGTTTATTAGAAATTATTAAAGATATTAAGGAGAGTTCAGATTATGATCCTGTGGTACATATTTGTTCTTCCAGTGAAGTTTATGGAAAAAGTAAAAGCAGTGAGCCGTTATCAGAGTCATCTAATTTACATGGAGCCAGTCCTTATAGTATTAGTAAAATAGGCACTGATTTTTTAGGACAATTTTACGGTGAAGCTTATAATATTAAAACGTTTGTAACAAGAATGGGTACACACTCAGGCCCAAGAAGAAGTGATGTTTTTTTCGAAAGTACTGTTGCAAAACAAATAGCACTAATTGAGTCAAATTTACAGGAACCGTTTATAAACGTCGGAAATCTATCTAGCGTAAGAACATTTCAGGATACAAGAGATGCTGTTAAAGCATATTATCTCTTAGCTCTTGAAAGTGAAAAAGGTAATGTGCCACCTGCTGAAGTATTTAATATCGCAGGAGAAGAAGTTTTTAATTTACCTGAAATAATTGAAATTTTACTTTCTTTATCAACAAAAAAAAATATCAAGGTAAGATCTGACAAATCAAGATTTAGGCCAATAGATGCTGATTATCAAATGTTTGATAATTCAAAAATAAAGTCTTATATAGATTGGAAACCAGAAATTTCAGTGAAAAAAATGTTGGAAGATTTATTAAATCATTGGAGATCAGAAATTGATAAGGATAGGATTCCACTGAATAGGTAAATTCAATGAAGATTAGAAGTACAGCTCCTTTAAGAATTGGATTTGGTGGTGGTGGGACAGATCTAGATTCATACTGTAATAAGTTTGGTGGCTATGTCTTAAATGCTACCATATCTCTTAAATCACATTGTTTAATTCAGCCTACTAATGATCAAAAGATAATCTTTGAATCTCCAGATTATTTAGAATTTTCATCTCAAAAAATGTCAAAAAAACTTACACTAAATGGTGAGATGAATTTGCATAAAGGCGTTTATAATAGAATTGTTAAAGAATTTAAATTAGAACCTTTAAGTTTTAAGATGACCACATATTCAGATGCACCTCCTGGAGGAAGTGGTTTAGGAGGAAGTTCAACTTTAATTGTTTCAATGATAAAATGCTTTTCAGAATGGTTAAATCTTCCACTGGGAGATTATGATATTGCAAAGCTTGCTTATGACATTGAAAGGAAAGATGTTGGAATTGCAGGCGGTGCTCAAGATCAGTATGCAGCTACGTTTGGAGGATTTAATTTTATGGAATTTTATAAAAATGAAAATGTTATAGTAAATCCATTGAGAGTCAAAGACGAAATATTATCTGAGCTAGAAAGTTCAACAGTCTTATATTTTACAAATATAACAAGAAAAGCATCTCAAATTGAAAGCGAAAAAAAATTACTCATAAGTAATAATAAATCAATTAAAGCTATGCATAAAGTTAAAGAAGATGCGACCTTAATGAAAAATTCAATCTTAAAAGGAGATATTAAATCCTTTGCTGAATCTTTGCATGATTCTTGGATTGCAAAAAAATCTGTTTCTAAATCAGTATCAAATAAAGAGATTGATAATGTTTACAAGGTAGCACAGGAAAATGGTGCTATAGCAGGTAAAGTCAGTGGTGCCGGAGGAGGAGGATTTATGTTTTTCATTGTACCTCCAGAGAAAAGGTATCAGTTAATTCAACATTTAAATGATAAAAAAGGTAAAGTATTTAATTTTCATTTTGTAAATCATGGAGCTAAATCATGGACAATAAGTTAAGTATATTTATAGAAAAGCAATTTCAGGACTCAATTGAAACAAAAAAAAATATCTTAAAAAATAAAGAGATCTTAGACATAGTATCTAAGGTTTCTCAAGAGATCATAAAAGCATATCAAAGTGGTAATAAGGTTATCATAGCTGGTAATGGTGGAAGCGCAGCTGATGCTCAACATATGGCTGGTGAGCTTGTGAGTAGATTTTACTTTGATAGACCAGGACTTCCTGCTATTGCACTAACAACCGATTCGAGTATTATAACTGCGATCGGAAATGATTATTCTTATGATAAAATTTTTTCAAGGCAAATTGAATCAAACGGAAAAGAGGGAGATATTTTTATTGGAATATCTACAAGTGGTAACTCAAAAAATATAATCGAGGCCCTTTCTGAAAGCAATAAAAAAGGAATGATAAGTGTTGGTTTAACTGGAGAAAATGGTGGTATTATGAAACATCAATGTGATTATTGTGTTTGTGTACCTTCAAAAGAAACTCCTAGAATACAAGAGTCTCATTTATTGATTGAACATATTATTTGTTCGATTGTTGAAGAGCATCTTTTTGGTAAAAGTGAATTTATTATCTAATTAAGTTTAATTCTTTTAGAGAAATTGAATTGGTACCTTCTTTTTTAACAATTTCAGAAGCACATCTGTTAGCTATTTTTGCCGAATGAATAATATCTTTAGTTTGAAAATAAACTAATGATAAAACAGATATAACCGTGTCACCTGCCCCTGTTACATCAGGATTTTTAACAATATCAACAGTTATATTTTCATAAAAATTTTCTCCAACAACAACCATTCCTTTACTTCCTCTCTTTGTGACAATATACTTAAAATTATTTTCTTGAATCAGTTGTCTACATTCATCCACTATTGATTTTATATCGTTTAATTTTTTCTTAGTTACTTTTTCCAGCTCAATGATATTAGGAGTAATTACATCAGTATTTTTATAATATGAAAATTTATCTTTCTTGGGATCAACAAAACTAATTCTATTAATATTTGGAATATTATTGATTACTCCTTTGTTATAATCCGAAAAAATACAAAAATCATAATTATCAAATTTTATATTATCTAATTTGATATTTTTAGATATTTCTTCATCATCAATTCTTAGTACCTGGTTACCATTGCTATATACTCTCTGTTTGAGAGTAGTTTTTAAATCTTTATTTTTGCTTAAATTGAAAAAATTGATGCCTGAAGAATTTAAAATTTCCTTAAGAATTTTCCCCCATTTATCATCTCCAATTATACCGTAACAGTCAACGTTGGCTCCGAGATTCTTAATATTCATACAAACATTCGCTGCTCCACCCGGTTTTGAATAATTATTTAATGGTAATACAACAGGTACATTTGCCTCGGGAGATTGTCTTAAAGATTTTCCAATTATATAGTTGTCGAGCATCAAATCTCCAATTACTGCTACTTTTAAATTTGAAAAATCGTAACTCATCTTGCTTTACCTTGATTTATAATCATTTTTTGTTTTTTTAAAAGATCTTGTTCACTAATTAAAAATTGTTTATCTAGAACTTCTAATTTTTCGTTAAGTGAATAAACTAAAGGAATTCCTGTAGGAATTTCTACAAGCATAATTTCACTACTTGATAACTTTTCAATAATTTTAATTATAGCTCGCAAAGAATTACTATGAGCAACAATTAGATGATCGCCACGCTCTTTTTTGATTTGATTTGTGTATTTTTTGAAAAATGGTCGAAGCCTATTTATAACTTGCTTGAGGCTCTCTCCTGAAGGAAGCTCTTCAATGTCTTTAAATTTTTCATTAAATCTTGGATGTCTTGAGTCGTTATCATTTAAACTTGGTGGTGAAATATCAAAGCTTCTCCTCCATATTTTCACTTGCTCTTCTCCATACTTTGAAGCGGTTTCAGATTTATTTAGTCCTTGTAAAGCACCATAATGTCTTTCGTTTAGTCTCCAATTATAATGAATCTGATTTTTTGGATATTTAATTATATCACTAACTATTTCTGCTGTACGCTCTGCCCTGATTAAATATGAGGTGTAAATTGATTTAATATCTAATGTTTGTTTTAAAATTTGCTTGCCAGCATGAATAGCTTCTTTTTCTCCTTGATTTGTTAAGTCTACATCATGCCAGCCAGTAAATTTATTTTCCAAATTCCATTTACTTTCACCATGTCGTAGAAGAACTAATTTCATCATTTTAATTTAACTCACAATTTTTATATTAATCTTAACAAAGTAAATTAAATTTAATCTATGGATTTGTGTAAAAAATTTTTGCTAATATATAATACTGCAAAACATCTTAAAACGTCTCAGATTGCCTACAGAATACTATTTTATCTTAAAAAATATATCATTTTTAAGTTTTTCAGAAAATCATACTCTCATTATTTATCTTTTAACAATAAAATCGAAATAAACGATAAATTTAATTTTCAATCCAATGAAAGTTCTATTAAAAACGAATATTTAAATTTTGAAAAAAATGAGTTCAATTTTTTAAATAGTAAATATAGTTTCGGCAGTAAAATAAATTGGTTAGATGATCCATTTTTTCAAAATAACACATTGTGGAAGTTCAATTTAAATTACCACAATTTTTTATTTGAAATCATTAGCAATAAAGATTTACCAAAAAAATATAAAGTTCAAACAATACAATCCATTATTTCAAGTTGGATTCAAGATAATGACTTCTCTCAAGCAGAGTTAGACCCTGATAATTGGAATTCTTACGTTGTTTCGAATAGAATTATTGCTTGGATCAAAATCTACTCAATATATAAAAATGATTTTAGTAATGATTTCAAACTTCTTTTCTTAAAAAATTTGAAATTTCACTCAAATTTTTTATCGAGAAATTTTGAATATCATTTAAGAGGAAATCACTTATTAGAAAATGCTTTCGCACTGCTTTTTAGTGCATACTTTTTTAATGATAAGTATTTTTATCGTCGATCTTCAAATGTCTTAACAAATGAGCTCCATGAGCAAATCTTAATTGATGGGGGACATTTTGAATTAAGTCCAATGTATCATCAACATATATTGAAAAGAATGCTAGATACAATAAGACTGATTAAAGATAATGAAATTTTTGACAGTTCATTAATAGAATTAATTGAAAATAAATCCTCTAAGATGTTATCATGGCTTGAAAATTTAGCATTTAAAAATGGTGATTTACCTCAAGTCAATGATTCATCATCTAGTGTTTATTTATCTTTGAATGAATTAAAAAAATATTCAGAGCAAATCAATTTAAAGAAATCAAACCTAGAACTAAGTGATTCTGGTTATAGAAAATATGTAAAAAATAATTATGAATGTCTTATAGATGTTGGAAAAATTGGACCCGATTATATTCTTGGTCATGCACATAATGATATTTTTAGCTTTATTTTATATGTTAATAATAAGCCATTTATAATTGATAGGGGCATTTCAACTTACAATTATTCAAAGATCAGATTGGAAGAAAAATCAACCTCTTCACACAATACAGTAATGATTGCAGGAAACGAGCAAAATGAAATATGGAGCAATTTTAGAGTTGCAAAAAGGACTTATCCGAAGATTCACAATCAAAAAAATAATTATATAAAAGCTTCATATAATTCTATTTATAAAAATGCTTCACATAATAGAGAATTTTATTTTAATGAAAATAATTTATTTTTAAGAGATTATGTCAATAATGAGTGTGTTAACTTTTCCTATTTACATTTTGATCCAAATGTAAATCCTATTTTAAATGACAATATACTAACTACTAAGCTTGTTACAATTGTATTAAAAAATTTTAGAAATATTATTTTGGAAGATTATGATTATTGTTATGGATTTAATAAAATTAAGAAAGCAAAAAGGTTAAAAATGGAATTTATTGAAGAAAGTAAAATACAAATAAATATTACCAACAATTTTTAGAATGAAAATCCTATTTATAACTGATAATTTTCCTCCAGAAGTAAATGCCCCTGCTTCAAGAACGTTTGAGCATGTAAGTAATTGGTCAAGCGATTCATCTGTAGAAATCATTGTTATTACATGTTTTCCTAATTTTCCTAAAGGTGAAGTTTTTGATGGGTATAAAAACAAGTTCTACGAAAGTAGCTACATAAATAATATTAGAGTCATAAGAGTGTGGTCATATATTTCTAGAAATCAAGGTACATTTAGAAGGATTCTAGATTATTTGAGTTTTGCTGTTAGTTCTTCAATAGTTGGACTTTTCATTAAGTGTGATATTATTGTGGCAACGTCACCACAATTTTTTACAACTTGGGCAGCTTGGTTTTTATCAAAACTTAAAAGAGTACCATGGATTTTTGAATTACGAGATCTGTGGCCAGATACAATTTCAGCTGTAAGCAATATTAAGAATAGTTTTATAATTAGTTTATTGCATAAGATTGAAATAAATCTATATCGCAGTGCCGATTCGATTATTGCACTAACACATTCGTTCAAGGAAAATTTAATATCACGAGGTATTGATAGAAAAAAGATAAGTGTAATAACAAATGGAGTAGACCTAAAGTTTTTTAAAGAAGAAAAAAACCCTCAATTAATAGATAGACTTGGGATTAAAGATAAATTCATTATTGGATACATTGGTACGCATGGATTATGTCAAGGCTTACAATTTATTATAGAACTAATACCAAAAATTAAAAGAGATGATATTCATTTTTTATTTGTGGGAGAAGGTGCGACAAAAAAAGATTTAATTAACAAAGCCAAAAAATTACAAATTAGAAATATTACCTTTTTAGATATGATTAAGAAAAAAAACGTCCCTCAATATCTCTCAATTTGTCATATTACTTTAGTGCCACTTATTAATGATCCATTATTCAAAACTGTCATTCCTTCCAAGATTTTTGAATCTGCTGCAATCAAAAGACCAATATTATTAGGTGTAAAAGGTGAATCAGAGGCAATAATCAAAAAATACAATGCTGGCATATGTTATGAACCTGAAAACCAGGATAGTTTCATGACCAGCTTCAATTCTTTACTTGATTATTCAAACTATAGTAATTATCAAAAGGGTTGCACAAAGCTAGCGAATGATTTTAATAGGGAAATTTTAGCGAAAAAAATGCTTACCATTATAAAAGAAACATATAAACAAAGACAAAATCTATGAGAATAGTTTTAATTACTCAAAAAGAACCATTTTATTTAGCTGAAAATATTAGTTATTTATTAAAAAAACTTCCTAAAGAATCAAAAATTGTGGCAGCAGTTATTGCTAATCCTTCACCATTCGGAAATAAAGAGTCCTTTTACAGAAAGGCCATTAAAACATTAAACATATTTGGTCTGAAATTTTTTATTTTTTATAGTTTAAAATACATTTTCAATTATTTTAGGAAAAATAAAAATGTTGAAACAATATTAAAAAAAAATGGAGTTTCAATTATCAAACTTGAAAAATCAATAAATCATAAAAGCTCAATTGAAAAAATTAAATCATACAGTCCTGACTTATTAGTATCCTTACAAGGAAATGAAATTTTCAAAAAACCAATTATAGAATTAGCACCGAAAGGCTGTATAAATCTTCATACTGCATTATTGCCAGAATACAGAGGGTTAATGCCAACATTTTGGGTTTTAAAAAATGATGAAAAAAATACTGGCGTAAGTGTTTTTTTTGTAGATGAAGGAATAGATAGTGGACCTATTATTGTCCAAGAAAGAGTCAAAATTATAAATCAAACGCATAGAGAATTGATCATAGAAACTAAAAAGATAGGAATGAAGTTAATTTTAAAAGCAATTCAAAAAATTAATAGCAACGATTTTACTCTAATAACTAATGATGATGCAAAAAAAACATATTTCAGTTTTCCTAAAAAATCTGATGTTAAAGAATTTAAAATAAAAGGAAAGAGGTTTTTTTGATGAATATTTTGACTTTTGATATTGAAGAATGGTTTCATATTCTCAATCATAATTCAACAAAAACAGCTGATAATTGGGCTAATTATGAATACAGGCTTGAGGAAAATATGGATACTATATTCAATCTTTTGGAAAGAAACAACCAAAAGGCTACTTTTTTTTGTCTTGGATGGGTTGCTGAAAATTTTCCTAATATAATTAAGAAAATTGATTCATATAATTATGAAATTGGTACTCACTCTCATATGCATCAGTTAGCATATTGTCAATCTAGAAAAGAATTTAGAGATGATTTAAAAAAATCAATTCATTCTATTGAAGATATTATTGGAAAAAAAGTCAGAATTTACAGAGCCCCTGGTTTTTCAATAAAAAAACAAAATCTTTGGGTTTTTCAAGAGCTTATTAAAAATGGAATTGAAATTGACTGTAGTATTTTCCCTGCAAATAGAGCTCATGGAGGTTTACCTAGTTATGGGCAAGCAAGACCAAGTATTATTTCATATGATAATGATACATTAAAAGAATTTCCTATAAACACATTTAATTTTTTTGGCCAAAAAATTATTTTTTCAGGAGGAGGTTATTTTAGATTATTGCCATTTGAGTTACTTAAATATTTATTTAAAAATAGTACATATAATATGACATATTTTCATCCACGTGATTTTGATTCTAAACAGCCTATGATTGAAGACTTATCTTTATTAAGAAAATTCAAATCTTACTATGGTCTTAAATATTCTCTTGAAAAGCTTGATAAAGTTATTAAAAAATTTGATTTTACTGATCTAAGAGTTGCTGATGAAAATATTGATTGGTCAAAAGTACAAAAAATTCAATTATAATTAATGTTTGATATTTTTGGGGAATAAAATTACAAAGAAAGTTTTTAAAACTATTTTTATATCCATAATAAAATTAGCATTTTTCATATATTCGTAATCTAATTCAACTTTTTTATCATAGCTATTGCTATCCCTACCATTAACTTGTGCTAGACCGGTTATACCAGGTTTAATCAAATGAATTCCTTTAATCTCTCTCATTTCTTTTACGACCTCTTCATTTTTAACCATACATGGTCTAGGACCAATAAAGTGCATATCACCTTTTAAAATATTGAAAAACTGAGGAAGTTCATCAAAACTAAATTTTCTTAGTATCTTACCTAATTTTGAGATGTAGCTACTAGCATTACTGAATTCTTCAGTAGGTAGCTCTGGGGTATTATGCTTCATGGTTCTAAATTTATAGAGATTGAAAATCTTATTATTTAAACCATAATTTTTTTGGACATAAATGATAGGAGATCCATCAAAAATAGTAATTAATAGTGAAATAGTTATAAATAGTGGTGACAATAATATTATTAAAACAAGTGCTATTATTCTACTTATCATTAAAATATATTATCATAAAATTTTTTAAAAAAAAATATTTTAAATTAGTATCTATATTCATCTTTTTTATAAGGTCCACCAACTTTAACACCAATATATTTTGCTTGAGATTTTGTTAATTTTGTTAAATCAGCATCCAGATGTTTTAAATGAATTCTAGCAACTTCTTCATCTAACTTTCTAGGTAAGTCATATATCCCTGTTGCAGGTTTATTCTTAGCTAAAAATACTTGGGCTAATACTTGATTAGAAAAGGAGGTAGACATTACAAAACTGGCATGCCCTGTTGCACATCCTAAATTAACTAATCTACCTTCTGCTAATATGAATATTTGTTTACCATTTTTAAAAGTATATCTATCAAGTTGAGGTTTTATTTGATCTCTCTTTGCAGTTGATTTATTTAATGCATCTACTTGAATTTCATTATCAAAGTGACCAATATTACAAACTATGGCCTGATCTTGCATTTTTTTCATATGTTTTAAAGTAATAATATCTTTATTGCCAGTAGTTGTAACAAATATATTTCCTCTGTGGAGTACATCTTCAAGCTTTCTTACTTCAAATCCTTCCATTGCTGCTTGCAAAGCGCATATTGGATCAATCTCAGTTACAATAACTTTACAACCATATGACTTCATTGATTGAGCAGAACCTTTACCAACATCTCCATAGCCACATACAACAACAGTCTTACCAGCAAGCATTATTTCCGTAGAACGCTTAATTCCATCAGCTAAGGACTCTCTACAGCCATAGAGATTATCAAACTTCGATTTGGTTGCTGCATCATTTACATTGAATGCTGGAAACAATAAACTTGCATCTTCTACCATTTGCTGTAATCTTGCCACACCTGTTGTAGTTTCTTCTGAAACTCCAATAATGTCAGGTACAATGCTATGCCAATGATTTGGATTTTTTTGATGTACTTTTCTTAAAAGTTTTTCAATTACAATTTCTTCTTCAACTTGTGTAGTAATTTTTGGAAGTTTTTTCTGTTCATTAAAATAGTTTTCTAATTCATATCCTTTATGGATTAATAATGTTGCATCGCCACCATCATCTACAATAAGATTTGGACC
>CEPA01017660.1_pt1 | contig 16025 bp, 30 predicted proteins | sample 356241 | NCBI WGS metagenome assembly CEPA01 (sample SAMEA2620542, study PRJEB7988) | marine metagenome | biome: marine biome (ENVO:00000447); feature: surface water layer (ENVO:00002042); material: "saline water (ENVO:00002010), including plankton (ENVO:xxxxxxxx)" | depth 5 m
TCTTTTCTTTTAGTCCAACAAGCGAATGTTGTTTTTGGATTATCTAAAGCAATATTCATTAAGTTAATGAAGTGCGTCATGTTGATAAGTTCGCCATGCTGTTGAAAACGGAAATATGCATCGTTTAGTTTTTGGGTAACGGTCGACCCTTGCCTAAAGACATACTCTTTTAAAATAGTATTTCCCAATACCTCGCTATTACTTTGTAAGAATGGTTCAAGATCTTTATACATTCCTTTTTTTAATGTCGCGTGGCTGTAGCAAAATTTACAAATTGTCTCTTTTTTTGCTGAGTTCATTTTTACACAAAATTTGTTAGTTCGTGTATTAGTTCCAATAGCCCTAAAGCCTTCTAATTTTCCATTAAGTTTTGATACTCCAATAATCATTTTTTTTATCCCTTTGTTATAGTTATTTATACCATGTTTTATTATATAAGAAATGGGACTTTATGGGTTTTAGTTCTAGTTCCAGAACTTAAACCTAAACCATGACCTCCGACCTCGACCCCCGACCCCGACCCGATTTATACACGTGTCCCGACTTAGATTATTCTGTTTCATTTATGACTAATTTGTTTCGTTAGAAAAAAAAGAAGAACCCCTCTCTTTGAGGGGTATGGTTTATTTGGTTATAAATGCCATAAAATTATCTTTAATTATCTTGATTATATATGCAAATACATGGTATATTCTATAATCATTAATAAACAAAGGAGTTAAATAAATGATAGAAAAAATAGAAAGGTTTGATAAACCTACATTAAAAATTCTTAGAAATGAACTCGAAGAAACTTTAAAACAATTATCAAAACATGGTCTTAAAATAGATGTTGGGTCTATGCGTTATAGCAATCATGAAGTTGATGTTAAATTAAACATATTGATTGAAGGACAAAAAACTCGCAGTCAAGAAAGTTTAGTACATATTGCTAATATGTTAGATTTAGACTTAACAAAAATTGTTAATAGTAACGGCAAAGCTTATTCACTTGTTGATTATAGACCTAAAGCTAGTGTTTGGGAATTTATTGTTCAAGATAATAAAACGGGCAAACAAGTCTTAATGACAAGAAATACAATCAAAGAAATGTTTAAGAAGGAGTGTGCATAATGGGTAGATATTATCATGGAGATATTGAAGGTAAATTTTGGTTTGCTGTTCAATCAAGTGACGACGCCGATTATTTTGGAGTTGAGGGTAGTCATACTTATTTAGATTATTACTTCACTAAAGAATATGATTATCAAAATGTTCTTAAAGGACTTGAAAAGTGTGTTAAGCATTTAGGAAAAAATCAATTTGATAAAATTCATAAAGCATTTTCTGAAGGTGGTTCTCTTTATAAGGGTTATACCGATAAGGCTCTAGAAGAAGAGGGTATAAATGAACATCAATTAAAATGGTATGCTCGTTGGTTATTAGGCAATCAGATTAAAGAGTGCCTAGATAAACAAGACGATTGTCAATTTTCAGCAGAGTTATAATCATGAATGTTAGAAAAAATTGGAATACAATCGCACAAAAATTTTTAGTTGGTAAGACAATTGAAAATGCTCGTTATTTATCTAAAGAAGAGATGAATGAATGTTTTGGTGAAGAAGATTACGGGGGAATGAAAGTTCCCCTTGTAATTGAATTTACCGACGGAAGTTGGATTTTTCCTATGAGTGATAATGAGGGAAATGATGGAGGTGCATTGGCAACAAGTAGTCAAGAAGAACCTACATTACCCGTGATTGGAAGGAGTGATTAAATGAGTAAAATAATGTTAGGACAAATAGACCTTTGGATTGAAAAATTTGATAGCACCGACAGTAATTCGTTGCTTGAAGATATTCTCAATGGCAAAATTAACATAGAAGTAATGTCAGATAGTGTACATGCTTATTGGCATGGTGAACTAGAGTTAGCCCAACAGTTTTATGATGAGATGTGGGTTAAAGAGGAGGAAGAATAATGAAACATTTTATGGCATACCAACATCCCGATTTAAAACTTAGAATGGATCTTTACAATTTTTATTTAAAAAAGTTTGCTAACATCAAAAATAAAGATGAAATAGCCCGATATTGTTCTAAGTACGATTTTGATAAAGTTATAGAGGCAAGGAAAAAAAGAAGTGGACAATCAAAGTAAATTTATGTTTGTTTTGTGGGTAATTCTTATTGCGTTCGTTTCAATTGAATTGATAATAATACTATCAATTTAGTTGTTTTTAATTTGTAATTAATTTACCCGATTTATCTAATTCAATCCCCGATTGATTTTTGGCCTTTTCCTGGAGTTTTTGAAGTTCTTCAAGAGCCTCTTCTTTAGAAAGAGTATCAACCCGACCATGTAACACTGCCTTCTTCTCTACGAGTAGCCCGACGGCTTTCATGCGTAATTCTTCCGCTTTAATAGCTGGTCCCCAACTTCCATCCAGAACTGCTGCGTCCCGAATTGATTTAAGATCCCGAAGTGATCTATCAAGTGTAACCCGATTTCTATGTTGTGCTTCATATCTTAATTCTTCTATCCCGATTATTATACTTTTGTTTTTCATATTACGATTAGCTTGTACTGCGGGATGATTGTAGCCTGCCCTTCGGGCAGCCTCGGTCTGGGACATATCATGGTACACTATGTTCTCGACAAACTTCTGTTGCTGTTGTGTTAAGTTTACAGACAAACCCGATTGGTTTTCTTCTACATCTTCTGTTTCTGTAATTTCTATTTTTTCTTCCATCTGGTCAATTTCCTGCGGTAAGGTTTAGTAGGTGGTGGGGCGTTAGCCCACCCCTACCTATATATATTATATAGGCAAGCTGGACAAGCTGAACATTTCCTTATTTTTCAATAACTTAATGTGCTTGCTCACCTAAAATAGCCTAATTGAGCTACCTGGACAAGCACTTTTTATTATCTATATAAAACAATGACTTACAAGTACACCTGCTAGCTCACTGCTCAACCTGCTCAATGAGCAAGTGGTCAAGTGGTCAAGCACTTTTATGATAAAATAAAATACTTTACATAATATATTATCCCATGTTATACAGTGATTCGTAAAGAGGAGATAAGCATAAATGAAATATTATTTAATTAAACTTTCAGATAATGAAGAAGGGATTGTTATTCCTTCTTCTAATCTTAAAAATCTTTTTAAAGCATTACAAAATTTTATGAGTAAGGGCTGTTATTATGAAGATGATATACTTTCCATTGAAGAAATATAAAACGATACTAGCTGATCCCCCTTGGCAAGAACAAGGTGGCGGAAAGATAAAGAGAGGAGCAGATAAGCATTATTCTTTAATGAAAACAGAAGATATAAAAAATTTAGATGTAGGCAGTTTAGCTGATGATAGTTGTTGGTTATATCTATGGGTTACAAATAACTTTTTAAAAGATGGATTAGAAGTTATGGAGCATTGGGGATTTAGATATGTAACAAATTTCTGTTGGGCTAAAGATAGATTTGGAATTGGTTATTATTTTAGAGGGCAACACGAACTCTGTTTGTTTGGAGTAAAAGGTAATTTAAAACCTATACATAGAAATATACCAAGCCTTGTCTATGCTAAAAGAACTAAACATTCTAGGAAACCTGAAGAAAGTTTTGAGGTGTTTGATAAGATGTCGCATGAACCGAGAATAGAATTGTTTGCAAGAAATAAAAGAGAGGGTTGGGATTCGTGGGGCAACGAAGTTTAAAGGAGATAAACAATGCCAGAATATAATATGCAGCTAAACATACGAACGTGCATTCAAAAAATAGTTGAAGCTGATTCATTAGAAGAAGCTGAGGATAAAATATGGCAAAGTGTAATTGATATGGACCCGAAACAGGGCCATTACATTTTAGCAAATGGTGTAAAAACTTATGAACATTTAAATCAAGAAGATTTTGATGACAAAAATTGATTTAGATTCCAAGATATGGAAAAGAAATTACAACCTAATGGAGATGAGAATGGCAAAAAGAATGCTACCTGGTAAAACAAGAGAGAGTAAAGGCAAGAAAGTATCACATAGGCCCGTTAGAGCAAAGAATGTATACTTTGATGAAAATACTAGAAAATGGTATGGAAAACCCAATGATTAGAATATTAGATATAAAACCAGATCCAAATGACAAAGTATTTGCCGTACTGGTTACGTTTAAAGAAGATGGAAAAGAGTATAAAAAATTATACGGTCCGTTTTTTGACGATGGCACCTCGGAAGCTTTTGTTAAAGAAGAAGTAGAGTGGCATCCTAAGTTTGGTAAAGAAATAGTAAACCACGAAATACTATTAGTTCATCCAACATTTGTTAAAAAAGGACAAATGTGACTATAATGTCAAACATGTCAGATAACGAAATAAAAATCTTACCATTAATAATAACTAGAGAAGATGCTTTAGCAGCGCTTGCAATAGATCTTAGAAATTTATCTATCGAAGTAGAAAAAGAACTTACACAAGGTTATTACGATTCATATAAAATTGATGCTTTAATGAAAATATATAAACTTGCACTCGACGGAGCAAAACTTTTGTCATTAGAAGAAGATACTATGCACTAAAATGCCAAAAAAAATTTTTATAGAACCTAAGATTATAGAATTACGAAGAAGAAAATATGACAATATATTTAATGTATGGGTTAAATTAAGATTAGAAGATTGGCCTCATTGGTTATGGTATTCTGGTAATTGGGTTTGTATAGGAACAGCAAAAACAAAATCTTTAGCAAGAAAGAAAGCTAAAGAATTTAATTGGGAAAAATTAAAAATATAAAATGAAAAAAGAACCTAGAATATTTGTTTCTGTAAATACAGAATATATGTTGATTACAATTGACGGTACTCCATATAAAAAAGAACTTACAGATGATTTTTTAATTTTTATTAACCAACAAATAGCACAAACAATGAAGGAGAGAAAATATGTTAATGCTAAGGATAATATTTAATTTATTTGTTTTATTTGTTTTTGTATTTTTGTTGTCATTGTTAGTTGGCTGCACAACAACAGAAGATGTAGGTTGTGTTCCAATGTACATAGGCACAGGATATGATGACGAAGGAATGTTAATGACAATAAGAGTAGAAGAACCGGGTTGTCCTCGAATTGATACATATGAAGATTATTAAATTTAGTTCTTGATTTAATCCATTTTATTCCATATATTGTATATTTATTAAGAAGGATAATAAAATGCAAGATGATAAAGAATACGAGATAAGCAAACAAGAATACCTTGCGGCACAACATGAGTATGAAGAATCAATGAACCATTTTGATGAAGATGGTTTTTGTGTTTTTTGCAGTCGTCATCAAGACGAAGGCATTCATTATAAATGTTGGAAATAAATAAATGAACGTACTTAGTTTATTTGACGGGATGTCATGCACACAGATTGCACTAAAAAATTTAGGTATTAAAGTAGATAAGTATTATGCAAGTGAAATAGATAAGTATGCTATTAAAGTTGCTAGAGAAAATTTTCCAGAAACAATACATCTTGGCGATATTAAGGATATTACAGGGTCAGATTTTATTTATGATATAGATTTGATTGTTGCGGGCAGCCCTTGTCAGGGTTTTTCTTTTGCTGGAAAACAATTAGCATTTGATGACCCTAGATCTGCATTATTTTTTGAATTTGTTCGATTGTTAAGAGAGGTTAAACCTAAATACTTTTTGCTTGAGAATGTTCGTATGAAAAAAGAATTTCAAGATGTTATCTCGCAACAAGTGTCAGATATATATCCAGAATGTAATAATGGAAGTTTGTTTGGTATCGAGCCAATAAAAATTAATTCAGCTTTAGTATCAGCTCAAAGTAGGAACAGATTGTATTGGACGAACATACCAAACATCGAGCAACCAAAAGACTTAGGAATTGTTTTAAGAGATATATTAGAACCCTCAGAAGATTGGGGTGAAAGACCTCAGTACTTAAAAAATGATTTTGCAGGAAGAGAAAGAGGTAGTTTAGTTAAAGATATTGATGAAAAATCTGCTTGTCTTAATGCAACTATGTATAAAGGACAAATATCATCTTATGTAAAAAAGAGGGCTGATGAAGATTTAAAAAAGATGACAACAAAAGATGGTAAGGCTTTTGTTTTAACAGCATCTTATCAAGGAGCTGCATCTTGGAACAGCATCGAGCGAAAACAAAGAACAATGGTTCCTACTTACGATACACCTAAAAAATTATATGACATACCTAAAGAGATACTTAAAGACAATGAAAGACAAAGAAGGGTTTATTCTAAAGATGGTAAAAGCCCAACAGTCTTGGCTCGTTCTGATAGTGCAAAGGTAGAAACTTACGATACACCTAAACAAGTTGGCACTGCCGCAGATTTAAAAGGTTACGATATTATAAAGCGAGTGTACTCAGAGGATGGTAAGTCACCTACACTTACAACAATGGGTGGCGGCCATAGAGAACCTAAAGTTGTTGTTAAAGGTGGTGCTTTAAGAGCTAGATCTAAAAACAAAGAAGGTAAAAATGTTGAGTGGAAAAAAACTAAACCTCAACAAATGTTAGAGTTGAGAAAAGACGATAAAAGTAATTCTTTAACATCATCAACAAAAGACAGTTTAGCTGTTAAAGAAGAAGAACTAACTTGGCGTAAGCTAACGCCTTTAGAATGTGAAAGATTACAAACAGTTCCAGATAACTATACAGCTGCCGTATCAAATACACAGCGATACAAGATGCTTGGTAACGGATTTACCGTAAAAGTTATTGAACATATATTAAAGAACATGGAGATATAAAATGAGAAAAAAATGGACAGATGAACGTGTTCAACAATTAAAACAACTAAAACAAGAAGGAAAAACATCTTACGAAATAGCGGCAATATTTGGAGATGTAAGCAGAAGCGCCGTTATGGGTAAATTACATAGACTTGGATTGTGTGAAACAACAAAAAAATCTACAAGACCTATAACTATGCCCACATATTCTTTTAACAAAAAACAGTCAATATCTATTGACGATGCATAACAAACATACTACATATGGAATTGCTCCCACGATTATGTATTCCCAATATGATTGTGGTTCCTTCGTTGGGGAGCCAGTATGTCCTTCTTATTACACGTTCATTATGACTGGCTCCCATTTTTTTACTTGATTATCCCACAAAAATATATATATATACAAGATATTGGTAAAGAAAAAAGGAGAATTTAATGCCAGATATTCAAAAATATAAGAGTATAGCTCTTAATCATGCTTCATATCAAAAGCTAGCAGCAATAGCTGAAACTAACAATAGAGCCAAAGGCCGTGAGTTAGCTGGTATGATTGATAAAAGATACGAAGAGGTTGTTAAGCAGCAAAAACACGACCAATGAGCGAAGATCTAAATAAGCAAGCAAATGAATTAGCTTGGTCTTATAGAATGTACTTTGACAAGATGATTGATAGGGGTTTTACGCCAGGTCAAATTACAATTACCTCAATTATGCTTTCGGTAAGTCAGTATAATATAGTAAAAGGAGTTGGTGCAGGCATAGCTGTCTTAACAGCTTGTCTTAATTCTATTATGGAACAAGATGAAATTGATATAACTAAAATTCAAGGTTATTACGATAAAAAACAAGAAAAAGAAATAAACTCAGATATTAAAAAAGAAAAAATAAAAGACAACATTGTTCATCTAGACTTTAAAGATAAAGATTAATCCTCAATTACATAAGGTACCTCTGAATTAGCCAAACCACGACGACGACTAAAGAAAAGTAAGTTTTGTTTTTCTTCTGTCATTGTGTTGGTAAAGATAATTAATGCGTTAAATACTATCGTGACGTAAAGTAGTCGCCACTCTTGTTGGTTTTTGTTTCGCATGATGATTTGTGAGAATCATCAAAGTTTACAAGAACACCTAAGTGCTTTAAGGACTTACTCGTCGGGTAAGTTATTCCCTTACTCTTAAAAACTTTGGCAAGTTTTTTGATAGTCGAATACTTGACATCGGCTCCATTCTCAGCCCTCGATATAGTCGAAGGCGAAACTCCAGAAAGAGCACATAACTCTCGTGTCGATAACCTTAAAATATCTCTCGAAAATTTTAGTTGACGTGCAGTTATCATTTGTAGTATAAACTCCCATATGTTGTTTCACAAACGGAACAACTTTAGCGATTAGAATAGAAAAAGTAAATAGAAAAAACATAGCGAGGATAGAATGAAAGTTAAAACAATAGCGGAAAAGGTCGTGAGTAAATGGCATGATGAAGAAGTTGATGACATTGCAAACGACGTAAAAAAAATAAAAGAGTTGCATGAAGATCTTACTCTTTTAAAAGGTGTAGCTAATTCACTCCGAAGTTTAGAGAAAGAAATATGTGAGCGAAGATATTCGCAGCGTGTTGAATCTCGATTACGAGGAGATAATAAGGACACCGGAACTGTTACTTTTACAGAAGAAGATTTTTCAGTAAAGGCAACAGTAAAGAAGGCAGTAACGTGGGATACTAATACACTGTGGGAAGCACTGGACAAAGTAGAAAAAGACTTTGGCTCAGAAGTCGCAAAGAACATATCTGACATTACTGTTAAAGTACCTGAGAATAAGTACAAGGATGCAGATCCTCGTATACAACTTATTCTTGAGGAATCTCGGACAGTCGAGGCTAAAGGGCCTGATTATTATATCAGTGTCGAGGAGAAGCCTTGTGACTAAAAAAGATATGGAAAACATATTAAATGCGTTAGGGGAGGCTTCTTTTTCAGGTCTTTGTAGATTTGTTGTTAAATCTAAAATGAATAAAGGCGTTGAAGTTATTCATTGTTTTGATGAAGATAAATTTACACCTGATATTAACCTCCCTGCTGTTCGTATAACCATTGAGCCATTTGATAAAGAAGAAGCTCAAAAATTAAAAAAAATAAAAAATAGATTAATAAATTAGAAGGAGTAAACATGAAAATAATTAAAGCGTCGGAACGATTAAAAGAAACAAAAGGAGCTAAGATTGTCATAGCAGGCGAAAGCGGTGTTGGTAAAACTAGCCTTTTATTTACACTACCTGCTGAAGAAACATTATTTATGGATTTAGAAGCTGGTGACATTGCACTCAATGAGTGGGGTGGCGACACAATACGACCAGAAACATGGCAAGAAGCAAGAAACTTTGCTTGTTACTTTGGTGGTCCTAATCCAAGTCTAAGTAATGACATGCCATATTCACAGGCTCATTATGATGCACTTGTTAAGGAATGGGGTGACCCCGCAGCATTACATGAAAAATATAAGACACTATTTGTTGATTCAATAACAGTAGCAGGTCGATTAAGTTTTCGTTGGTGTAAACAGCAAGACGAAGTGTTAACAGAGAAGACTAAAAAAATTAATATGCTTGCAGTGTATGGATTACACGGCAGAGAAATGCTTGATTGGTTAACACAACTACAACATGTTAGAGATAAAAATGTTGTATTAGTTGGTATTCTTGATGAGAATGTTGATGACTTTAATCAGAAGATTTATAAACTTCAGATTGAAGGGTCGAAAGTGGGTAACGAATTGCCTGGTATTGTCGATGAAGTTGTTACCATGAGAATAAATCGTGATGACACTGGAGCATCATGGCGTGAATTTATATGTCATACAGATAATCCTGATGGATTTCCAGCTAAAGACAGAAGCGGTAAATTAAATCCTGTTGAAGAGCCGCATTTAGGTAAGCTATTAGCAAAATTAGTAGCTCCTAAAACAAAAACTACAGCAGAAACTTTAAATCACAATATACCAAACATAGAGGTACAAACAAATAAGGAGACAGCATAATGTTAAATTTTAATGAAGCAGACGAACAATTTTCAGGTTCACAACAATCAGATTTTACACCTATACCTGAAGGAACTATTGTTGACGTATTGTTAACAATAAGACCGGGTGGTGCAGGTGATGGTGGATTGTTAAAACAATCAACACGTTCTGATGCACAATATTTAGATTGCGAATTTACTGTAACTAATGGTGAGTTTGAAAGACGTAAATTTTGGACAAACTTAACAGTTATGGGTGGTAGTCTTGATGACAATGGTAGAAGTAAAGCAGGAAACATTTCCATGAGAACTATTCGTGCAATGCTTGAGTCTTGTTATAATATTGAGCCAAGAGATATGAGTGATGCAGCTAAAGCTGTTAGAGTTTTATCTTCTTACGGTGATTTAAATAACCTTGTATTTAAAACATCGGTTGGTATTGAAGAGTATAACGATAAAAAGAACAATAAACTTGATAGAATTATTGTTCCAGGTATGCCTGAATATACACAACCAAAAGGTCCAGATGGTTTAGTAAAACAACCTAAGTCGTCTACCCAAACTGTGCAAACTAAAGTAGATGCTACCCCAATTGCAGCTCAAGGCACAGTAGCAGAAGCTCCTTCACAGGCTCCTGCAAACAGCTCAGGTAAACCATCTTGGGCATAAGACAGTAGGTAATTATCATTTAACCTATTCCGTTAGGCCCGTGGGAGAGCCTATTGTCAAAAATCTCCCACACTAACAAGTAAAGGAAATCAATATGTATACAGGAACAGAACCAGAAAAAAATGCCGTACAAGACACTATTAAAGATGTTGTACCAAATTTTGAAGCTATAGGTTGGGAAACTAAAATACGAGAAATATCATCAGATCAAATATTTAATTTAGTAACAACATTATTAGTTTCTTATAAAAATAGATTAAACGAAAGAATACAAGAGGATGTTACAGAATCTCGTTCTATTGTTTCAGAAGAAAAACCAGATAAAAATAAAAAATATGATACACCCTTTGACGATGAGATTCCTTTTTAAATGATAGATCTTAATCCACCTATAAACAAAGGAGATGTCAGTGATTTGGTAATACCATTTATTGACAAAGCTTTAGTTCTTGAAAATCAAAAAGAACCAAAAAGAACTTATCTTGGAGCTTCATCTCTTGGAGAGCCATGTAAAAGAAAATTACAATATCGTTACATGCAAATTCCTCCAGACGAGGGTAAAGATTTTGATGGCAGAACATTAAGAATATTTCAAGTTGGTCATGATTTTGAAGATTTAGCTATCGCATGGCTAGTAAGAGCAGGATTTAATCTGCTTACAGAAGACAAACAAGGTCGTCAGTTTGGTTTTGATACTGCTGATGGAGAAATAAAAGGCCATGTTGATGGTATTATAACAGATGGTCCTGTTGATTGGTCTTACCCATTTTTATGGGAATGTAAATCAGCTAATGATAAAAAATGGAATGAATTTAAAAAAAAAGGGACAAAAGAAACGAATCAGGTTTATTACGCACAGGTAGTTTTATACCAAGCTTACATGGGGTTAATGGATAATCCTGCTTTGTTTACTGTTGTAAATAAAAACACGCAAGAGATATATTTTGAAAAAATACCTTTTAATGCTAAAGTTGCACAAAGGGTATCAGATGCGGCGGTTAATATTTTAAAAGCGACAAGCAGTGGCGAAATGATGCCTAGAGTAGCAACGAAGGCGGACAGTTTTTTATGTAAATTTTGTGAATTTAAAATTAAATGTTGGGAAATAAAAAGTGATAAAGAGCAATCATCTGGACTTCAACCAGGTTGGAAATGATATTCCTTCACAGTTTGATGTTACAGATTTTAAAATTAGAGCAAAGGGGTCATTAAAGAGCATATTTAGTTATATGTTTCCAAACGGTCGTATACGAGGAAATGAATTTGTTATTGGTGACTTACAAGGTTCGCCAGGCGACTCATGTTCATTTAATTTAGACAAAGATGGTTTAGGCAGCGAGTTTAACGGTGGTTATTCATTTAGTGATTTTATTGATGTATGGTCATATTCACAAAACACTTCATTTCAAGATTCAGTAAAAGAAATTTCAGAAAGGTTTGGGATACCACTACATCAAACATATATTGAACCCGTACAATCAACATACAAACAAGAGCCTAAACAAGAAAAAGTTATAGAGCATAAGTATTTAGACAAAGATAATAAATTATTATGCACTGTTCTTCGTATTGAAATGGACAACGGAGAAAAAACTTTTAGACCTAGATTAGCATCAGGCGAATACAAAATGCCTGTTATCAGACCTTTATACAACATTCCAAACATATCTAACGCAAGTACCATTGTGTTTGTTGAGGGAGAAAAGTGCGTAGACGCACTTATGTCTAAAAATATACCAGCCGCAAGTGCTATGGGAGGATCTAATACTAATCTTGAAAAAACAGATTGGAGTGTTTTAGAAGGTAAGAATTTAATTATATGGCCAGACAATGATGAAGCAGGAAAAAAGTTTGCTAACAAGCTCTCTCATCATTTAAACAATATATGTGCATCAGTTAAGGTCGTAGATATTCCTGACTATAAACCAAAAGGTTGGGATGTTGCTGATGCAATAGAAGAAAATTTTGACATTGATGAAGTATTAAACACACAAGGCACAGCGCCTATTAATTTGTTAAATAACTCTCTATCTGTTAAAAATTTAGTTCAAGGCAAAGCCCCGGCCTATGAATATTTGTTAGAGTCAACTTTACCTAAAGGAGTTGCAGGAATATTAGCTGCTTCGGGTGACACAGGTAAAGGTATATTGACTCTCGACTTGGGCATGAAGATAGCATATGGCAATGTTGGAGTAGACACTGCTTTTGATGCTACATTACTCGATAACGGCAATGTCGTTATCTTAACAGCAGAGGACGAAAAAGATGAAATACATAGACGTATTGAAAAGTTGGATACTGAAGGGCATAGATTTAGGGAAACAGGGTGTGACTTACATATTATCCCGTTCCCAGACCATGGTGGCGTTGTACCTATCGTTGCAATCCAAAATGGTCGCCCTGTTATCACGGATGAGTGGAAACAGATTGAGCGACAGATTATGCAAATGGATAATTTGGCTCTCGTTGTTATTGATCCTCTTGCTAGTTTTATTCTAGCAGACATCAATGCAGACCCATCTCATGGTGCATTTGTAACAGGATACTTTGCAAGCCTAGCAACAAGAACAAATGCTACGTTTCTCATGGTACATCATATGACTAAGATAGACATGAAGTATCCTGTTCGCACTCCAGAACATGCTCGTAATTTAATTAGAGGTACATCAGCACTTGTTGATGGAAGCAGATTTGCTATGGCTTTATGGCCTGCTCCTGAGTCAGAGGCTAAAACAGTATGTTTAAAAGTAGAAGAAACATTTAAAAGAAACAAAGTTATCTATGGAGCAGTTGTTAAATCAAATGGTCCTGTTAACCGAGAGGTTAGAATATTTGTTCGTAACGATGAGTCGGGATTATTAGAAGGTACATCACAAGATATATCTGTTGTAGACGAACAAGATAAAGTTATAAGACTTAGAAGCCTTGTTCAAATAATTAAGTTAGCAGCACAAAAAGGTAATCCTTTTACAGTTACAGGCGAAGATGGTTTTGTAGCTCGTGAGGGCGAAATGCCTCCTGAGTTAAAAGGTGTATCTCAAAGCACCTTTAGAAGATATGTGTCAGAACTTATTGACGACAGAAAAATTGTTCGTTCAAGACTTAAAGAAAACACGGGTCAAGCAAAATACCTTGACGTTCCTGAAGGACCATTTGCTCAAGGCTATGGTGAGTTAAAAGCAGGTAAAGTTACATAGCTAAAGGATTGTCATTATTGCCAAGCTTATCAATCCTGTCTTCATTTCTATCTAATCTTTTTTCTAAATTATCAACCTTTGTTGTTAACTCAGCAATAGATTCTTGCAATGGTACAATATTTACTGATTTAATTTTTTTCTTTTCTATATTATCAAGACGTAAATTAAACTGACCCCACGTGTAGAAGCCGCCGCCGATGGCCGTGATCACCCCCACGATGGTGATGTACTGTTGAAGTTTAGGTAATATATTTTTCATAATTATCTCCTATTTTTTGCCAATGTATAAACCAAACCAAGCAGCTCCAGCGCCTACTATTATAGAAACAAACGCTGATTGAGCATTAGTCGGGTCGGGTAATGACATAAACCAATCACAAGTTTTATAAAACATAACACCATATAATGTTATAAGTATGCGTGGAAACACTCTCCACTTATCAAAACCCTCTGGATTATTATACCAAGACTTTCTTTCGACTTCTACTATTTTAACTTCCTCGGACATTATCTAAAAAACTCCATGTTTTGTGTTTGTATTAAGTTTGATTGTTGATTTAAATTAGTTCCTACCAAATTATTATATACATCTACATTATCACTCAAAGTAACATTTGCATATATATCTTTAGGTTCATACCAATTAGATCCATCTGGTATGTCTAAACTTTGATAATCATTAAATCCTGATGAGTAACCCATATATGCTAATAAGTTAGCTTGTCCTTGCGCATCATACTCACCAGATTCACTTTGACTTCTTTCGTTTGCTTCTTGTTGGGCTTGTATATTTTGAGCTACAATTTGATCTGCTACTTGATCTGCTTCTGATGCAGTCATAACAGAAGATGTAACGCTTTCTATTTGATTTTCCATAGTTGTTATTTGAACTTCGGCCATGGCAACAGAAGGTGTGTTATCAATACCAGGCATAGGCATAATTGTAATAGATTGTAACACATTATTAGTCTGAACTTGATCAGCAGCAACTTGGTTTGAGGCAGTAGGTGAACTAACATTCCCTACTGTTGTACCAGAGACGTTTACAGAGCCGTTATTGTTATTTGAGTTGCTACTACCTGAAGACGCATAGCTTCCTCTTACAACGCTTGTAACAAGGTTTGAGATAGTGTTTCTTGTCGTTGATATATTTCTTCTTTTAAATTGATTCTCTTCTACTTCTTCTTCTACTTCTTCAGGATTTATTTCATCAATTGATTCGTCAAGTAACTCTTCTTCTTCCTCAATTGCTTCTTCTTCATCAAACAATTCTTCTATAACTTCAGCTATTTCTTCTTCAATAACTTCTTCCTCTACAAACACAAGAAAGTCTTCTTCAACTCTCTCTTGGATTTCTTCAAAATATGGAACTGCTTCTTCTGTTTCTATATCTATTATCTCTAAAAACTCTTCTTCCAAATCTGGAAGAGCATCCACAAACTCAATATCGTACTCGCTATCAATATGTATAAGTAATGAGTCATCTTCTAAATTAAATCCCTGATCAGGTTCAATGTCGCTAAGAATAAAAATAGTATCAATGTTACTACCATCATCGTTCCAATCGTTATCATCTTCAAAGCCCACTGAAAAAGAAAAGAACTGTTCGTCTTCATCTGTGCTAAACCCAAATATTGTTTCATCTTCATCATATCCAAATATTATATCCTCATCTATTCCATAAAGAAAGTTATCGTCGTTAGAATCATTAGTTAAATCATACACATCACAAAGTTCTGAGTAAGAAGAATTTACTAAACACTCGGAAGAAAGATTGCTAAATGATTCATCTATAACTTCTGTTGCTGTAGTAACGCTAAAATCATCTGTCTGCATATACTGTTTTGCATTAGTGTCTTCATAGCGTAAATAAGTTGTTGCTTCGTTATTACCTTGAACGCCTATTGTAATATCATGTGTACGAATCTGTATTTTATCGTACCTGAATTGAATTTCATTTGTGCCTTCGTATAAAATAGCTTCAAAAGTATTTTGTAATTGATTGCTGTATTCTTTTGCGTTGTACCATCCAATAACAAAATATTGATCTGTGTCAGATGTATTACCAAATGTCTGAATATAAGGATTTTGAGTACCGTTTCTGTTAATTAAATCCGTCCACATTGGAAATACAGAATAATTGAATGAAGTGGCTGGTATTGTTTCTGATAAATAGTTTCTTTGTCTTGATACATTAAAGTTTGATTGAAAGGTAAAGAATCCATTCATAGATATATTTACTTGGTCAAATGTTTGATCATAAAAAGTAAAATCAAAGCCAATGTCTTTCATACCACTCATTGAATCATCTCCAAGATTAAGAGCTGTTCCTGAGTTTTGTATATTTATTATGCTTTCTGTACCAACAGTAAATACAGGGTCAGTTGCCCA
>CEPA01166664.1_pt1 | contig 15997 bp, 11 predicted proteins | sample 356241 | NCBI WGS metagenome assembly CEPA01 (sample SAMEA2620542, study PRJEB7988) | marine metagenome | biome: marine biome (ENVO:00000447); feature: surface water layer (ENVO:00002042); material: "saline water (ENVO:00002010), including plankton (ENVO:xxxxxxxx)" | depth 5 m
GTGTGGCGAGGTGATGAGGGTTTTCCTTACTGCATCAGCTACGATATGGAGACACGGGAATTCTCTAAACCGGTTTCGCTGATCGAAGGGTATGAAGATGAAATCGATGCAAAACATTACAAGAAGGACCACCACTTTGCTCCTGTGATCTGGTCAGATCCAGAGGGATATTTGCATACGCTTTTTGGATGCCATCGTACAACAGGAATTCACTTGGTATCCACGAGACCGGGGGATTCGACCGAATGGCGTAGGGGAATCGATTTCTCTGAGTCGATTTCCTATCCCAAGATTCATCGCATCTACGATGACAAAACGCTTGTCTATACGCGTTACTCAGGTCACTTGGGATTTTGGCAGTATCATATCTCCAATGACGGAGGGAATCGCTGGCAAGGTGGCGGGCACCCAGTGGTGAATCTCGGTGCCGAGCCGCAGGATGGGGACCACGCGGCTTATTCGGGGTCGTATAATACGACTGCCGTGAGCACGGATGGGAAACGGCTGCACGTGGCGTTTATTTGGAAGGTTGAGGACCCTCTTTTCAATACGAGGTATAACGAGTTTCTAGGGGACCACACGCAGCGCTACAACCTATACTATCTCTATGTCGACCTCCCAACCGGCAAGGGCTACAATATTGATGGTGAGGAAATTGAGCTGCCCGTACGGAAGAAAATAGCGGACGAAAAATGTCTAGTCTGGGATACGGATCAGCGTCCCGCAGCGGTGGGTCCTTCGATTTGTTTGGATGAAAATAATAGCCCGCATTTTCTGCTACCCGTATCCGAGGAGACGCCGCTGGATAGCGCGTTCTATTTTGTGAGACGGGAAGCGGGTGAGTGGGAAAAGACAAGAATCACCAAAACGCTGCACCCATTCAATGCAAGCTGCCTGCAATTCGATGGGCAGGGTGTTTTCCATGCCTATATGATTACCGGAAGCGGGGAGTCGATTGTCGAGGAAGGCATGGACGAGTACGGCTGGGGACAGCGGGTCGAGAAGTGGACTTCAAGCGATGGTGGTAAGGATTGGATACAGGCACAAGGCCTGACTCCTAAGCCCGGAATGCGGTATCAGAATATTCAGTTCGTCTCAGATGGACTGGCGAGTGAGTTTGACGATCTATTCCTATTTTACGGCTGGAAAGATGCTAATAGCCGGGGGATTGGTTATCTCTGGGATGCACGTTAGTAATTCGCTTAAACTCGGCTTTGTTGAAGATCGCCCCATCGGATAACAAAAGTTAGAAATACAACAAGCTAGACTCATAATTTGTGTCAATAAGGCACAGTGGGAGATTTGTCGCAGTCAGTCTGTCGCTTGTAACGACATCTTATAACTCCCATTCGGTTCTTCTGACAAGCTTTGCTTTACGACTTGAGGAGATATAAACCATTGTATTCAAGTCATTAACAAATTATAAATATCGATATCCGCATCAATTGAGCTGGGATAATTCGCCTGCTCGTTTACGGTATGTATTTTGCAAAGACGTATTCGGAGGACAGCCCAATGATAGACCCGAATCGACTCACTGAAATGGCCCGTAATGCTCTGGCCGAAGGGCAGGCAATCGCGCGGCGTAAAAAGAACAACGAGGTGGAGACGCTTCACTTGCTTTCAGCTCTGATAATGCAGGACGGCGGAATTGTCCAGGGCCTGTTGCAAAAGCTGGAGATCACGCCGAATGCGATGGCTCTTAGCTTGGAGCGGGTGGTTGACAAGCTGCCGAGCGTTTCCGGATCCGTTGACAGCAGCAAGATTTTCATAACGCCGTCATTGAATGATGCATTCACGAGGGCGGAGACTGAGGCAGTTAATCTAAAGGATGACTTCATCAGTGTGGAGCATCTTTTCCTAGCGCTGGTAGAAGTTGCCAAGCCTTCGTCTTTAGAGAATCTACTTCGTAGTTTTGGTTTAGATAGGCAAAAGGTCCTTCTCGCCCTCCGATCAGTGAGAGGAAACCAGCGAGTTACCACTCAGAATCCTGAAGCCACGTTTCAAGCTCTCGAGAAATATGGAATGGATCTCGTCCAGCGAGCTAGGAGCGGTAAGATGGACCCGGTTGTTGGACGTGACGATGAGATTCGCCGAGTTATCCGTATCCTATCCCGTAAGACAAAAAATAACCCAGTTCTCATTGGTGAACCCGGTGTGGGAAAGACCGCAATTGTCGAAGGGCTGGCTCAGAGAATAGTGCGAGGGGACGTGCCCGAAGGACTGAAGGACCGCACGGTGTTCTCACTCGATATGGGGTCTTTGCTCGCTGGTGCAAAGTTTCGTGGGGAATTTGAGGAACGCTTGAAAGCGGTTCTCCAGGAAGTGAAAAGTTCCGATGGCCAGATTATTTTGTTTATCGACGAACTTCATACGATTGTCGGGGCTGGAAAGGCTGAAGGCGCCATGGATGCGGGCAACCTTCTAAAACCGATGCTCGCGAGAGGCGAGTTGCACTGTATCGGAGCTACGACGTTGGATGAGTACCGTTTGCATATTGAGAAAGACGCAGCATTGGAGCGACGTTTTCAGAGCGTGCTAGTGGAGCAGCCCAATGTCGAAGATACGATATCCATTTTGCGGGGACTGAAAGAACGCTATGAAGTCCACCATGGGGTGCGGATTCAGGACAATGCCCTCGTGAGCGCTGCGGTGCTTTCGGATAGGTACATTTCCGACCGATTTTTACCGGACAAGGCCATCGACCTTGTTGACGAGGCTTGTGCGAGTATCAGGATCGAAATGGATAGCATGCCCGAGGGGCTCGACGCCCTCGAGCGAAGGATTATGCAGCTGGAGATTGAAGAAGCAGCTATGATGCAGGAAACGGATGACGCGTCCAAGACGCGTCTTAAAACACTGCGTAAAGAAGTTGTGGATCTGAAAGAACAGGAGACCGTCCAGCGTCAGCAATGGCAGAATGAGAAAGCATCGATTTCGGAGCTCCAAGAATTGCGGGAATCTATAGAGGCGACCAAAGTTGAGATCGAGAAGGTGGAGCGTGCCTATGACTTGAATAAGGCTGCAGAGCTGAAGCACGGTAAACTTCCTCAACTAGAGGCGAAGCTAGCAGATGCAGAGGCTAATCAAAGCGAAAGTTCGCTGGTCAAAGAGGAGGTTTCGCAAGAAGAAATTGCCGATATAATTTCCCGTTGGACGGGGATTCCGGTAACTCGGCTAATTGAGGGGGAAAAGCAGAAGCTGCTCCAGCTTGAGTCGATCATGCACAAGAGCGTGATTGGGCAGGACGAACCGGTTCGACTGGTATCCGAAGCAATCATACGGGCTCGGGCAGGAATCAAAGATCCCGGTAAACCGATTGGTAGTTTTATCTTTTTAGGCCCTACGGGGATGGGAAAAACTGAACTCGCTAGGACCTTGGCTGCGACCTTGTTTGATAGCGAGGATGCGATGGTCCGTATCGACATGTCCGAGTATATGGAGCGCCACGCGGTCGCTCGATTGATCGGCGCCCCGCCAGGTTATGTAGGATATGAAGATGGCGGGCAACTGACGGAGGCGATACGTCGCAAACCGTATTCGGTTTTGCTTTTCGACGAGATCGAAAAAGCCCACCCAGACGTGTTTAATTTGATGCTGCAGATACTTGACGAAGGGCGCGTGACAGATTCGCAGAGTCGCATGGTCGACTTTAAAAATACGATTATCATTATGACTTCGAATATCGGTAGCGAGTACTTATCGGAGGGTGTAATTGGTGGAGAGATCCCGAAGTCAGTTGAAAATTCAGTGCTCTCCGATCTACGGGGACATTTTAGACCTGAATTCCTGAATCGGGTAGATGAGACAATTATATTCAAGCCATTGTCAATCGAGGAAATCGAGCGGATCGTTGTTCTTCTCCTGGCTGATTTGAACAAGACACTGTCCGATCGACGTATCAGCGTGGTTCTCGAAAATGATGCGGTCGAATGGATTGCGGAAAAGGGATTTGATCCGGTCTACGGTGCTCGACCCCTCAAGCGGTTCATGCAGCGGTCCATTCAGTCGTCTCTTGCTCGAGCCATTATCGAAGGCAGGGTACAGGACGGAATGACTGTCAAGTATTCTCTGGATGGAGACGACTTGAAGTTGGAAATCACGACGAGAGGGGATTAGGGATATGGCACGGCGACTGTTTTAAGCCGCTGCGAGATACTTTCATTGGGTCTTCTCCGATCTCAGAGTCGTTAGTGAGAAAAATCTGGTAACACAGAAAGATATGGGCACCAGCACAGCGTTCCGTAAATATTGAATTAACAGCATCCAGAGGTGTCGCAGCCCACCCACGCTACCTCCCAATCGAGATTGCTCTAGCCAATTTGGCTTTTCCAGAATCGAGTGGGAAAGGAGCCGATAGCCATCACTAAAACCTGAACAGCCATAAATCCGACGAGATAGGTGAAGGCTTCGTCCATGAAACCATAGGCATGGAGGCCAATTCCCAACATGTTTGTGCCGAACCAGGACCAGCTGCAAACGACATTGCCAAATATGGCGAGAATCATGATCCCACGTGTGCGGGCGAAACCTGCCCATTTGCAATGGAGAATAATGGCATTCCAGACCACGATAAGAAGTGCTCCATTCTCTTTCGGGTCCCAGCCCCAGAATCGTCCCCACGATTGGTCTGCCCAAATGCCACCAAGGATAGTGCCCACAAAACTAAATAAGGTGGCAAAGCAAACGATACCGTAAACCATGCTTCCGAATGTGCGGGCGGTTTTCTTGTCGACTCGATTTGAGAATACAGACATCAGAATGAAGATGAAGCCGATGAAACCAGCGAGGAAAGTGGCCGAGTATCCCAGTGTAATGATAATTACGTGCGTCGCTAGCCAGAAATTGTTGTCGAGTACTGCCCGCAACATTTCAAGCGTGTCGCCACTGGCCGACAGATGGTGAGCGACCAGGAGGGTGGAAAAGCCAATTATTGCCGCAGTCGCGTTTCCAATACTGTTCTTGAAGAGCCATTCGAGTGCGATTGCTAAGAATACCGCTCCCCAGCCGACGAATATAGCCGACGAGTAAAGATTGATGACTGGAGCGTATCCTATGATATATATCCGGAACAGAATTCCGGCGGTGTGGATAATGGCACAGGCGCAGATCAATCCAAAAGCAGCTTGATTTAAAATTTTCGGCCAACGTACCCATGATAAGACTACAGCCAAAAAAGCCATTACATATCCCGCAGCAGCTATGTAGAACGGCTCTAGGAAGTTAAAAAGTTGTTCTACCCCTGCATGTGGGAGGATGGACGGGTCAACGGCATTAAGGTCGGCGTGCAGCGCTCTAACGCCCTCATTGAATGCTGTTGCATTCTCGTTTCGGTAGGCGTCTACAACCTTGGCGTAGCTGTGCACGATCTCGCTGGCCTGGCCCTCTTGCAATACCTGGCGGAGCAGGGTACTGGTTTTGTTCCACTCGTTAATATCCTCGTTTGCGTCAACTGAAGGAAGCGTGAGCAGTTTACTGGACTGCTCGAAACCTTGGTAGAGGAACCCAATACTCATCATTTGGTTGAAGGAATTTTCGTCGTACTCCTCCCCTAGTTGTCTTCTGTTCACTGCATCCACCCCGGCGGGAGCAAAATTTTCGAGGTCCTCGAGTTCCTGTCTGAAGGAGGCGACCTGTCCATGGTGAAGCGATTGGCTCAGTGCCGAATAGTTCGAAAGGGCTCGGGCGAGTTGGATAACTGCCTTCTGAAACCGAGACCTCTGGGCGTCCTCTAATTCACTCGCTTTTTGAGCTTGTTCGCTTATCACTTTCAAGGACGGACCTATTTCGTTGAAGGAAAAGTAAAAGTGCTCACTCCCTTGCCCCAACAGAGCAATCATCACTTTACTTCGGGAACTGGGCTTTTTAGGAAGCTTGAGCAGTGCTTGGACGTCTTCGTCCTGAATCCTGAACACTGGGCGTTCGTGGGCAAGATCTGGCCGCATCATTAGCTCCGTGAGCCAGACAATGGCTGGTGTTTTCTTACCGTCATCCCCGATAAAAGTCCGTTTGTACCGAATGCCTAGAAGTGCGTTTCGAGCCACGGAATCTAGGGGCTGAATACGTCCGTTGAGGTGGATGGACGTTTTGCCGAATGCGGCGTAATCAATCTCCGTCTTTGGTGACTGCTTCCTATAGTTCGAAGCAAAGTACAAGAGGAGGACAGAAATTGCGATGATGGCGGGTAATCGTTTTTTCATGATTTCTTCTCTCGCCTCCCAGCAAATGAGATGAGTCCGATTAGGAACTGGACAGTGAGTCCAACAAAAATGAGTCCGCAGGACAGGTAAGGCAGGTGGCGACCAGGGTTACTGACGACCTGCAAAATTGTGGTTGTGTCATCGTTGGCAAATCCGCTTTGAAAAAAGGTAAGACCGTTGTACCGCAGCGGGTGATTCATATAAATTAAAAACTCCCTCTTTTCGCCTCGCTCCGGGTGTGTAAGCTCGATTTCGCTTGAAAAATTCACCGGTATATTTGTTCCCAAATATCGGTCGTGACTGAAATCGTTGAGATGGATATCGAACGGGTAGTAGTAGCGTTTGCGGCGGATTTCGAGAGAGTAATCTTTTCCTTGGAAGGTGAATTTTTGAGGAGGGAATCCTAGGCTTGCTAACCAAGTGCCCAGCACCTCGCCCGAATCGTCAAAAATAGTCAAAATGGCTGAAGTACGATTCACGTCGTCCATCTTTCCTGTTTTCGGAATTTCCTGGGCAAACATGTCAAGCCCGATTCCCTGGTTTGCGATGAGAGCTTTACTGGGGGTACTTTCGTCTCTGCGCAGGATGACCGAATTGGGCATATACTGATTGAATCCGATTTTGAAGGGAAGTTCCTCGTGCCTGCAGTCTTGCATCGTTTCCATCATTTCTTGAGGAAACGCGTAAACCCGGTCGGTTTTCGTCGACACACCATGGTCTATAACAGCGAGTTCCGTTATCTGACGGTCTTCCGAGAAATTGGAGGATGCACCCTCGTCTATAATCATAGCACTGTCGACCTGCATCATGCTGGAAATCAGCTCACCGACAAGCAGGGTGATCACTCCAATATGAACCATCAAGACCCCAGATTTTTTCCATGAATAGCGAAATCGAAAAATGAGGGCGGTGATTAAATTGGCGAGTAGGAAGAGCCCTATTGTGTATCCCCCAGGAAAATACGGTACAGTGATTTCAATCCCGGGTACTACCCAATAAACAAAAAAGGTGTAGAAATACTTCTCGACCGCGCCATGAATCCCTAGATTGACTTGGTCCAGTGTACCAATGAAAACAAGGATCAGACCCAAAATCATGCAGGATATGGCCAGCTCAAATGAAGTAAAGAATTTGATGAAAGGCTTCATGTTACTGCTGGGCTAATCCTTAGAATTTCTTGCTTCGAATCGTGATGAATGGACAAGTTGCCGAAATTTATTGCGCTGCGTCTCCACAAGGAAAATGTCGCCGCGTAGCTTGTAGAACCAACTTTTCCCGTCATGTTTGACAACCGCTGCGAGAATGCGTTCCTTGACACGTTCCTTGTCTGCGTCTGTTTGCGGTTTCAGGTCGAAAAGCACAAAGTCGAGGCCTCCAACTTCGATAGTCTCTTTGTTTGAATTAACCTGGGAATCGCTCCAGGGGCGAAGACCTATTTGCTGCCTCCAGCGGTTTACGTTGGCCGTAATTCCACCGGCATCCCCTGGAAAACGGGTGATTGAAAAATCTGCGGGCTCAAATCCTTCTAAGGGTGCTTCGTAACTGGCAATTCTCATGGACGAGCCGTCCGATTCAGCCCAGCTCTCAGGTGCATTGAACACGAGGACAGCTTCCGTCGAGGCCTCGCTGCTACCGACTGAAGAACCGTGTATGGGTGCGGCGTCCGCGAACCTGAGGCCAGCGACAAACTGATCGAAGGCTGGTTTTTGAGACTGTACACCGTGCTGGGGACCCGACATTTTAAAGAACCAGCTTTCCCCTTTGTAAAAGAATATTGCGGCGACAATTTGAGTAGCGTCGGGATTGTCGCTGGCAGGAAGGATGTTCACAACTTGGCCGTCGTGCCCATCGATTCGAACTTCTCTGAGGCCTTGGGATAGCTCCTCGCTATTCACAGGGGGAAGCCCGGCCTGTCCTCTCCATCGGTTCACGTTCGCGAGAGTGCCACCAACGGTACCTGGAAAGGATGAGACGGTTATTTCGACTTTTTTCCCGTCCTTGACCTCTACAAGGTAGTTTCCTTTGCGGAAAGCAGTGGGAGTGAGTTCAGTCCAAGCGGCAGGTTTGGTCCACTGGATCCGGTCATCAGAAGTGGGGGCTGAAATGGGAGCGGCTGCGACCGAAGGGGGTGTTGATTTATTTTCCTTTGGCACATCGTAGACGGCTACTGAATCGCGCTTGCAACCCCCAAAAAACAAAGCACCTGAAACTACAGCCAATTGGCTAAGTCCTAAAATTATCCTCATCAGATCCGGAGCAAAATATTAAAGACTGCATTAAGCAAGCAGGACCGGACTTTAGCTAACACAAAATGCTAGTAGAAGGTGTTCATTACTTATCTAGAATTTCTACTAATGCAGACTAGCAAAGCAAAGTTATAGGCCAAACCAGATTGGGGATCAGGATTTTTTTTGGTTCTATAACTTGATAGGTAGGATTGGTTGCTCGTTTAGCTATTGGCTCAAATCGTTGATAAAGGCTCTTTCAGCCCGCGGGTTTTCTATCGGTCGACACGTGCGGATCCGCCCGCGACTAGCTTTTCGACTTCGGATAGGGTTGCCATAGAAGTGTCGCCCGGCGTTGTCATCGCGAGAGCACCATGAGCTGCTCCGTATTCAACTGCTTGAGCGGCATCACCCTTCGTAATAAGGCCATAAATAAGTCCTGAAGCGAATGAATCCCCGCCGCCTACGCGGTCGAGTATCTCAAGGTCGGGACGGTGAGTGGCTTCGTAAAAAGATCCATCCGCCCAGCATATCGCCCCCCAGTCATTAACGGTCGCTGTCTTGACGCCGCGAAGGGTGGTTGCGACAATCCTGAAATTAGGATAGTCTGCCACCGCTCGTCTGATCATGGTTTTAAAGCTGTCGGTCTTTAGGTTAGATAGGGTGTCATCAACGCCTTCGATTTCGTAGCCTAAGCTGGCGGTAAAGTCTTCTTCATTGCCGATCATGACGTCGACGTACTGGGCAATCTCGCGGTTGATTTCTTGGGCTTTTTTAATGCCGCCGATGTCTTTCCAGAGAGAAGGTCGGTAATTGAGATCGTAGGACACGATAGTACCGGCGGCTTTGGCTGCTTTGGCGGCTTCGATGACAAGGTCTGCTGCGGTGACACTCAGAGCGGCGAAAATTCCACCTGTGTGCAGCCATCGAACGCCTTCTTTTTGAAAAAGAGTATCCCAGTTGACGTCGCCCGGTCTCATCTGCGATGCGGCTGTATTACCGCGATCGGGAACCCCCTTGGCTCCGCGAATCCCAAAGCCACGCTCGGTGAAATTGAGTCCGTTACGGGTAGATCGACCGATTCCATCGTAGGGAACCCAATTAATAAATTCGGTTGCCACACCTCCTTGGATTATGAAGTCTTCAATCAATCGGCCCACCTCGTTGTCTGCAAGAGCCGTCACTACCGCGGTCTTAAATCCGAAGCAGCGACGTAGACCACGAGATACATTGTATTCGCCTCCACCTTCCCAGGCGGTGAAGGACCTTGCGGTTCTTGTTCGCCCTTCGCCCGGGTCAAGTCTAAGCATGATTTCGCCCAGCGATACACAATCGTATTTGCAGCTATCTGAAGTTCTTAGTTGAAGTGAGCTCATAACTTTACATGGCAATCAACAACTGAAAAAGGGAAAGGCAAGCGAAAAACTAACACGTGTGTGATGCTGTACGAACAAGATTTCTTGGGTTATTCACGTATAGCTTTATTTGCGGTGATTGTAACTGGTTGGTCGCCGATGGAGGAGATGTTTTCCTTGTGACGAAAGATTGCCATCTGTAATTTTTGAATCTACAAGCCCTTCCATGAAGTTCGGAAAGAAGGAATCATCGCTGGATCGGGTTCTCGGGCAGATCGATTCCCTGGACACGATCAATCTGACCAATCTAGTCAAAAAGCTTGCTCGTGAGAGGGAGCTGCTTGAAACCATCTTCAATACGGCTCTTGAGGGAATACTTGTGATAAGCGACCTGGGCGTTATTGAGTACGCGAATATGGCTAGTCACCGCATGATTGGGCTCAAGGATAAGGATATTGGTGAGGCCTCTTTGTGGCGTCTTATTCCCGAATTGCGTGGATCGCTCGGACTTGACGAGGGAGCTCTGTTGGAGTCGTCAGTGAGCTCAAGAGAGTTTCAACTAACGTACCCGCAGAATAGATACGTCCGACTCTATATTTTGCCCTTTGAAGTCGAAGGCAGGGAAGGGGGCGATGCACGGTTCGTCGTGATTCTATCGGATATAACGATCGAGAAGCAATCAACGCGGGAATCGATGGAGTCAGAGCGGGTAAGTTCGATTTTGCTTTTGGCGGCTGGTGTCGCCCATGAGTTGGGGAATCCGCTCAATTCAATAACCATCCATCTCCAACTGATGGAACGTCAGTTGGTAAAGCTTGAGCAGGCTCCTCCTAATGAGAAGCTCGCTGGCTCGCTTGAAGTATGTCGTAATGAAGTTTCGCGACTCGATGGGATTATCAAGAACTTTCTCGAGGCGGTTCGACCGCAAATCCCAGATTTCCAGACACTTAACCTGAACGAGGTGCTAGAGGAGTCACTTGAGTTTCAGTCCAACGAATTAGAGGACCGTGGTATCACAGTGGAGATCGATACTGGAGCAGAAAGCCCGATAGTTCGAGCGGACAAGCAGCAAATAAAACAGGTGTTTTTCAACGTAACTAAAAACGCGATGGAAGCGATGCAGCCGGGTGGGGTCATTCGAGTCAAAATTCAGTCCGATGAAGAGCGGTTCTATCTTCGGTTTGGAGATTCGGGTTCAGGTATTAAGCACGAAGACCTATCACATGTTTTCCAGCCCTACCATACTACAAAAAAAAGCGGCACGGGTCTTGGTATGATGATTGTTCAGCGTATCATGCGGGAGCATGGGGGACAAGTTGGCATAGATAGCAAGGAGGGTATCGGAACGCTAGTGACGTTAGAATTTCTGAAGCAAAATCAAAAATTTCGAATGTTAGAGTAATTTGTGTTAAGGCATGCACCTCACTAGGCTGGGGTTTGTACTGTTAAAACCCCTTGGAAAACTGTGTCATAATTACTCATTGACCTCATGGGTTTTGGCTTCTAACTGGAGATATGCTACCAACTGTTTTGATTGTCGATGACGAACGGAATACTCGCGAGGGGCTCCAGCAAGTTCTGGAGGATCAGTATGATATCTATTTGGCGGAGAATGCGGATCAGGCGTTCACGCTCATGCAGAGTGAGACGTTCGATTTGATTCTGACGGATTTGCGTATGCCCGGAAAGTCGGGTCTAAAGGTCGTTGATAAAGCGTTGATGCTAAAAAACAGACCACCAGTTATCATGATGACGGCGTATGGAAATGTACCATCAGCGGTTGAGGCGATGAAGCGTGGGGCCTATGATTTCCTTACGAAACCGGTCAATTTGGAAAAATTGGAAATACTAGCAAAACGTGCTATCGAGTCGAAAACACTCCAGGTAGAGGTTGAGCAACTTCACGAGCGGCTAGATGTGAAGTACAGCTTTGATGGTATTAAAGGAAATTCTGCTGAGCTGAAGAATGTCATCGAGCGGGTGAAGCTAGTGGCACCCTCGAAAGCAAGTGTTTTGATCGAGGGTGAGACGGGTACGGGGAAGGAGCGAATCGCACAAGCGATCCACCAAAACAGCAACCGACCGCAAGGTCCCTTTGTTGCGGTCCATTGTGCAGCACTACCTTCTAACCTATTGGAAAGCGAATTGTTTGGGCACGAGAAGGGTGCCTTTACAGGAGCGTCGGAGCGTCGGATCGGCCGGTTTGAACTAGCCCACGAAGGAAGCCTGTTTTTGGATGAAATCGGCGAAATTAGTTTGTCGACTCAGGTCAAGCTGCTCCGTTTTTTAGAACAGCGTACGTTCGAGCGCATTGGTAGTTCTAAATCCATTACAGTAGACATGCGCTTGATTGCGGCCACCAACAGGGATTTAAAGGAGATGGTGCGGGAGGGTACATTCAGAGAAGACTTGTACTTTCGATTGAATGTGGTGCAGATCAGGATGCCGCCGCTGAGGGATCGGAGTGAGGATCTACCGGTACTTTTGAATCACTTTTTGTTGGAGTTCGCCGAGGAGAATGAAATTGAGGCACCTACTTTTGAGACGGGTGCGATGCAATGCCTTCGGCGATATTCGTGGCCGGGCAATATTCGCGAACTTCGGAATTTTGCAGAGAACGCGGTGGTGCTTCACCGGGGGAGCGTAATTCACGATTATGATTTAGAAGCAAAATTCCGGGGAGAGTCACTCAGAATCGATGGGGAGAGGGTGATCGTTTCACCGTTGGATAAGGAGGAAAATGAAAAGCGTTTGCTGCGTGAGGCCTTGGCGGATTCCAAGGGAAATCGAACGAAGGCAGCAAAGCTAATGGGTATCAGTCGCCGCACACTTCACCGCAAGCTGCAGCAATGGCCTGAACTGGACGTGGTAGATCGGTGACGCAGTAAGGTTGCGGATTCCTAGTGAGCTACAGCAGGATCAACGGCCTCTAATGGCTCTTAAATACCTAAACCGATAGTCCAATTCCAGTTGTCAAAATCTGGAATTTTCTATTGACTTAGGGAAGAGGAAATGGTCAGTGATATTCGTATTGTTGCGGGCGTAGCTCAGTTGGTAGAGCACCACCTTGCCAAGGTGGCTGTCGAGAGTTCGAATCTCTTCGCCCGCTCCATTTTCCGCATTAAGCAGGGTCGAAGGCACTCTTTTTCGAGGGTTTCGAAACCGCTTTATGTGCAGTGAGTTTCAGTTGGTTCTGAAGCTACGTATGGTCCGGCTCGGCTTTGCGGGTACAGTAAATGGACGGTCTCCGATTGTAGGGTTAGCTATGTCGAAGGGTTCTTTGAGGGTGATTAGGAATAATCCGTTGCCTCAAGGTGTTTCGCGACTTTTGCAGAGAAATCCATAGCAACTAGCTAACTCTTGGATAATATTAGGTTCTAGGAAAACATTCGCTTGAGGGAGTCGCTCGAGACTCTAGGTTTCGATTCGTGATTGCCGCAGACTTTTTTGATTTACCTGAGAACATGCCGTTTCAGGATTATTTTCGACCAGAAGCCAGACCGTGGGAATGGCTGCCAAAGATCAAGGAAGCACTTTCAGGATTAGTGGGCAATGTAGCTATGCATGAACTCCCTGCAGGCGTTCATATCGAGGGCGAGGTTTATTTGGGAGATTCTGTTCAACTGCCGCCCTATTGCTGTATCAAAGGACCTTGCTGGATCGGCGATAGAGTGGAGATCCGCCCGAGTGCCTACATTCGCGGAAACGTCATCATTGGGGCGGGCAGCGTCATCGGAAATTCCTGCGAGTACAAAAATGCTTTGGTAATGGAGAAGACCCAAACGCCGCACTTTTCTTACGTGGGCGACTCGATTCTGGGGAGCGGTGCCCATTTGGGGGCAGGGGTGATTCTTTCCAACCTTCGTTTCGAGAAGAAGAATATTCTAGTGAACCTCGACGGGGAGCGGTTAGACACTGGCCTGGAAAAGTTTGGGGCTATTTTGGGGGACAGCGCAGAAATTGGCTGCAATACTGCCTTAATGCCGGGATCGATAGTGGGTAAAGGTTCCCTGATTGGTCCTAATAGCAGCTTTTCTGGGTACCTGGGGCAAGGCCAGGTATACCTTGGAAAAGGTGGACATCGCAAGCTGCCGTTGAAGGGTTAATTGGGTGCTGGACGAGTTTAGCGGGTGGAGAACGACGACGTGCCGTGATAGAAGATTGTTTCGGGCACTCAGGGCCCTAGCCCTAACTTCCGTTCCCTTCGTGGTTGGTTCTTTATGGTATCATTTTAGAAACCCTAGCCTTAATCTAAAATTTCATTGTTTCTTGATCTGGGAGAATGCTGGGGTTCGTGTTGCGAGTGGAGGTCAGTTTCAAAGCCGAAAAGGTTTCCCTCTCTCCAATCGTGATAAGGGCATCTAGCAGCAAAAGAAGTCAGTGTCGCATAAGCGACATTCGAAGACCCCTATGAGTCGGGGCTAAGTTGCCTACACCAACCTTGACCCGTTCCTCTCTTTTCGCTAGCCTTGTTGTTGGTCCGTTTCCAATCTCCCGAGAAAATAAAGATCTGTGTTGATCTGGTCATTGCGGGTCTCTACTGAAAGGCTAGACTAAATTATGAGAATACTCTCTGGTATACAGCCATCAGGCGTCCTCCATGTGGGAAACTATTTTGGAATGATGAAGCCGTCGATCGAGCTTCAGGATCATGGAGAAGCGTTTTACTTTATCGCGGACTATCATTCCATGACCTCGCTATACGATGCGAATTTGAGGCGTGAATACACGCGGCAGGTGGCAATCGATTTCCTAGCATGCGGCTTGAATCCGGAGAAGGCGGTGCTATTTAAACAGTCAGATGTCCCGGAACACGTAGAGCTATCTTGGATACTGTCCTCGATTTGCCCGATGGGTCTCCTAGAGCGTTGCCACAGTTACAAGGATAAGATCGCGAAAGGCCTTTCTGCTAATCACGGGCTATTTGCCTACCCGGTCCTCATGGCGGCCGACATTCTCATTTACGATGCGGACAGCGTGCCGGTCGGGCGTGACCAAAAACAACACGTCGAAGTGACTCGCGATCTAGCCATCAAGTTCAATCAGACTTATGGTGAAACCTTTAGCGTCCCCGAACCTGCATTTCACGAAGGAGCGGAAGTCATTCCTGGCATCGATGGCCAGAAAATGAGCAAGAGCTACAATAATACGGTAGAGATCTTTGGAGAGGAGAAACCGACCCGAAAGCGACTGATGAGCATCGTCATGGACAGCCGTACTCCAGACGAGCCTAAGTCGGATGCGGAAGAGAACATAGCTATTCAGTTGATCAAACATTTAACTACCCCTGAGAACTACGTAGAGGAAGTCGAAAAACTGAAAGCAGGAGGCTATGGATACGGAGACCTGAAGAAGCGGCTGTTTGAACTTTACTGGGAGTACTTTCGTCCGGCTCGAGAGTGCCGGGCAGATCTCATGCAAAATCAAGACTATGTGGATCAGGTGCTTGCTAACGGAGCAGAGAAAGCTAGAGAAATAGCCCGAAATGTGAATCAAAGAGTGCGCAAGGGCTGCGGCTTGGAGTAGTCGGTTTCCCCACGGAGCGACATGGATCGAAGAATTAGCTTAGTATTCCTTGATCGCTAAGGGAGTTGCCCAAATCAGGTAGATTGCGAATGCATATTGGGCTGAGAATGATCGAGGACTTGTTACATGAAATAGACTGCTCACGTAAGCAAGGGAAGTGTATCCTCTTTGAAAAGTAGACTAGCTAGAACCGGTTTTCTCTTTCTGCTTTTATGCTGTGGCGTTTTTATGTTTCAAAATCGTAGCTGATCAGGGCTCTCTGACCGTTATTCCCAATTAAGTATAGCGAGCGGTTTCCCGGTGAAAAGCGGGGATCTTCAATCTCGGGTTTGAGAAAAACTTATCGGCAAGGTTTTGGGTTTCCGTGGGGCCGCCAGCGTGGATGCCGCAGCGAGGATAAGCGTGTAAAGTATCAGATTGCGGATCAGTGATATTGAGAGGTCATGGGATAAAGAGTAGGGTATTCTTAAGAATCAAGATGGGGGAAAGATTTCGCCCCTATTTTACACACCCAGTGGATAAGAATAAGATTCAAGAGACGAGGTAGAAAAAAAGGACTGATTGATTTTTTTTATATCGATCGCTGAGGTCTTGTATTCGGAAAATTGAGAGGACTATGCGAATAGGTCGTCTTGACAGAGCGATTGAATCACTTCCGGAGTTGCATTGCCAGAGTGGTTTGGGCTCAATT
>CEPA01083641.1_pt1 | contig 15965 bp, 20 predicted proteins | sample 356241 | NCBI WGS metagenome assembly CEPA01 (sample SAMEA2620542, study PRJEB7988) | marine metagenome | biome: marine biome (ENVO:00000447); feature: surface water layer (ENVO:00002042); material: "saline water (ENVO:00002010), including plankton (ENVO:xxxxxxxx)" | depth 5 m
TACGCAGTTTTGGCAAATCCTATGCCAAAACCTTAGAAGTCTGGGACTCTAATTTTAAGAGACAGTGGAGTCTTGCAAAAAGACTAGGTTTTGATGCAAAGTTTAAAAGAACTTGGGAGATGTATTATGCGTATTGCATAAGTGGATTTCTTAGTGAGAGATTGGATGTCACACAATTTAAATTAATAAATGATTGTTAAGATTGGTATTTATCTAGCCGAAAGAGGGTTAGTTCCAGATTTTATTTTAGATTACTTTATAGAAAAAATTAGTATGTCTCGTATTTTATCTGTGGATATTAATGATCAGAAATACAAGGTTATAGAGTCTTTAAAGAGTGGAGACATTGCAGAAATGACTACTGAAGCCAATGATCAGCATTACGAGGTTCCGCCAGATTTTTTTAAAATAGTATTAGGTAAACATTTGAAATATTCGTGTTCTTACTTTGAGTCAGCATCACATTCGTTAGATGACGCTGAAGAAAAAATGCTTGAAAAGTATATTAAAAGAGCTGAAATAAAAGATGATCAAGATATCCTCGATCTAGGGTGTGGCTGGGGAAGCTTTTCTCTATTTGCCGCTAAAAAATTCCCAAATTCAAACTTCACAGCGGTCAGCAACTCTAAAGATCAGATCAAATTTATTAATGAACAGGCTGCATTGAGAGGATTAACTAATTTAAAAGCATGCCAACAAAATATAAACGAGATGCATTTTGAAAAGACTTTTGACAGGATAATTTCTATAGAAATGTTTGAGCACATGAGAAATTATCAGGCTTTATTAGCTAAAGTTTCAAATTTTTTAAAATCGAATGGCTATCTTTTCGTCCACATTTTTTGCCATCAAAAAGCTTGCTACCTCTATGAAGCAAAAAATGAATCCGATTGGATGACAAAAAATTTCTTTGAAGGCGGAATAATGCCATCCGAAGATATTTTTAATTATTTTGATCAACACCTCAGTGTTAAACGATCGTGGAAGGTCAATGGAGTCAATTACGGAATAACCTCTAAAAAATGGCTCGATAATCATGATACTAATAAATCTGAGATCATTGCTATGTTTGATAAACATTATGGCAATGGGAGAATTTGGTTTTATAGATGGAGAATCTTTTTCTTAACTTGCGCTAGATTTTTTTCTATTAATAAAGGAAACGATTGGTTTGTTTCTCACTATTTATTTGAAAAAGTACAAATGAGGCAATAATTTATGAAATTAGTATTGATAATTACATGCATGCTTGGCTTATTTGTCAAAGCTGATATTACTGGGCTAGCTGAAATTACTGATGGGGATACTATTGTAATTAATGACATAAGAATAAGATTTAGTGGTATCGATGCTCCGGAAAGTTATTTTTTTGGAAAAACTCAAACTTGTCTTAATTCTCGAGGTCAAGAATGGGAGTGTGGCAAAGCGGCAACAGTTAAACTAACTCAGCTTATCAACAATCAAGTGGTTCGTTGCTCTAGTGAAGGCAAAGATAGATATGGCAGAACACTTGGCATCTGTTATGTAAGAGATATGGATCTACAGTCTGAAATGGTTAAATCAGGGATGGCTGTAGCCTATTTAAAATATTCCGACAGATATGAGGAAGAGCAAAATTATGCCAAAAGGATAAAAGTTGGTATGTGGGCTGGAATCTTTCAAGAGCCCGAAGCTTGGAGAAGGGAAAATAGAGACTAAATAAAAGTAATACCTATCCTCCAAGTAGAACTTTTGCAGCTAATTCAGTATCCATATATTCCTTCAATTCAATTATCTTTCCATTTTTGATTCTTATTAGAAAGTGATATTTATTATTGTATGGCTTACCAGAGACATGAATTGCAGTCCCTTCAACTTCTACAGCAACATATTCATTCTCTGCAACTAAATTCATGATTTTAAAATTGATGCCTTCTGGAAATGAGTCAAGGATATTCGCTGCAAAACCTATTACTTCATCCTTATTTCTTGAGCCACCAATTGCATTTTCACCGGCTGTCCAAATCACAGATTCTTCTGTGTAAAAATCCAAATATTTTTCAGATCCAATACTAAGCAAGTTAAAGAATTCTTCAACAAGTTTTTTATTACCATCTATTTTGCTAGCCATAGATTTATACTACTACTGAATAATTTTTTTATCTATTTCTCAAATTTTCTATACTGATTAGCTTGAGAGATGAGCATATCCCTATATGATTTTGGGTTTAAACAAATCTCATCGAAAGATATAAAAAATATTTTCCCTCTTGATTTAACAAAATATCCATCAATACAAAGTGCAATCATTTTTGCATTTTTATCTTTTCTTTTGTGCTGTGCTCTTAAGGCAGAAAAAATCACATTACTATGATCCTGATTCATATGATCAATCATTCCATGTTCTTTTTTTATCCAGGAAGGCTTAAGTGGCTTCCAATCCTTAATTTTTAACCAAGCTATCTCACCAAAACCTCCAATCCATCTGATCTTAGAATGTGATAACTTATAAAAGTCAAAATCATGTAATGCAGAGTATTTTTTACTATCTGGTAGAAATTCATGAAACCTTAGCTGAATTGATTCTTTTTCACATTGATTTATTGGTTCTAGATCACCCATCAAAGTTAATCTTTGTGAGTTCTGTTTATCGTCATTCTTCTTTTCCTTAGATAAAGTTATGCAAGCCCTAGAGTCCTGAAAAAGATTTTTTGTATGCTGTGCAAGAGTGCTTGCATATATGTATATCGATCTATCCATCCCTGTAATGAAGGTAACGTAGCTTCCAAAGGGATATCCTTTAAATGATTTTGAGAGGGTCGATAATATCCCAGATGATGAAGAGCGAAGTAAATTTACAGCGCTTATTTCATATTCATTTAGTTTCTCGTTCATTCTCAATAGTACCTGATGTTGATTGGGTCGTGGTCAATCATAATGTTGGTTTCATATGCTTTAGATAGTAAATCCTCATTTAGCATTTCTTGTACATTACCATCTTGAACGATACTTCCTTTTTTAAGAATTAAAATTCTGTCTGAAAATGAATAAGCAAGATTCAAATCATGAAGTATCATTAAAATGCCTGTTCCAGCAGCAGCCCTTTTTTTTATTGAATGCATCATGTTAAGTTTATGGACCATATCCAGGTTTGAAAAAGGTTCATCAAGCAATAAATAATTTTGATCATTTGCATTTGGTGGTTGCCATAACTGTAACAAGGTTCTAGCAAAGTGAACACGACGCTGCTCACCACCCGATAATGTATTAAATTTTTGATTAATTAGAGTCTTTACATCACATTCTTCTATTACATGATTTTGATAATTCTCTAAATCATCATTAACCATATTAAATCTATGATCTAGCCAACCCATTTGAATGATTTCAATAACACTGTAGTCAAAAGCTATATTCTGAAATTGCGACATTACAGATCTAATGTATGCTCGTTCTTGGATGGAAATATTTTTGAGTTTTTTTGAGTCGTAAAAAATCTCTCCATTATGGTTTGATAAATTGCCAGTGATTACATTTAACAGAGTACTTTTGCCAGCTCCATTTGGACCAATGATTGATAAAATCTCTCCAGGTCTAATTTCTAAACTAACATCTTTAAGAATGGTTTTGTCGCTTAAAGACAAAGAAATAGATTCAACCTCAATACTCATAGTCTTTTAATTCTAAATATTAACCATAAGAAAAATGGTGAGCCAATTGCACTAGTTATCAAGCCAATCGGTAATTCAGCGGGTTGCACGATAGTTCTTGCTATCAAATCTGCAAGAATCATAATAGCCGCACCCATAACAGCTGAGCCCGGCAAAACAAAATTATGGTTTACACCTCCTATCAAACGTGTGAGGTGAGGAACAACTAAGCCTACAAATCCAATCATTCCTGATAGTGCAACACTTGCACCAACAGCTGCAGCACATGTCAAAATGACCGTATACTTGAGCTTTTGAACATCTATGCCCAGTCTGTAAGCCTCTTGTTCACCTAATTGAAGAAGATCAAGTTGCCTTGAAAAAGGAATCATAACCATAATAGAAATCAGAATTATTACAATTACTGGTGTTAGTAATGGCCAAGTTACGCCGCCAAAACTACCCATCGTCCAAAATGTTAAGCTTCTTAGCTCTGCATCAGTGCTAATGTAGGTTAGGATGCCTATACCAACACCAGCAATCGCATTTATAGCTATGCCTATAAGAAGCATATAAGTAACACCCTCATATCCAAAACCTTTTGTCATTAAATAAAGCATAAAAATAACCAACGATGCACCAGCAACAGCAGCTATGGGAATAAAATAAATTCCCAATGAATACTGATCAAACAAATCTCCCCCTAAAACTATTATCAGAGTTGCTCCTAATGCTGCACCTGCAGAAACACCAATCAAGCCAGGATCAGCTAACGGATTTCTAAACAATCCTTGAAGTGCTGCACCCGAAATACCAAGACTCGCACCAACAATAGCCGAGAGAATTACTCGCGGTAGTCTAATTTCAATTAAAACAGTATTTTGAATTGTTGTTGTGCTTCCCTTTATGAAATCAAAAATTGATAAACCGTAACTGCCCAATGTGATCGCAAGGATTGCAAAAAGAAAACTTATGACTAACAAACAACATAATATGAGGTACTGTTGATGACTGACAAAGTTTAAGTAGGTTCTAAATTTTTTAGTGGTTTGCCTAATAGCTTGCATTTAAATTTTTTGCTAGTTGCAAAGCAATATCAATTGTTCTGGGCCCAAAACCAAGTGATGCCATGCCGTCTAAAGCTATAATGTTATCGTTTTGTGCAGCGGGTGTTAGATAGAGGGCAGGGTGTTTCTTGAGTTCTTCAATTGTACCAAAACCATTAAGACCTCTTTCTGATATTAATATTAATTCTGGCTCAGCTTGAATTATTGATTCAGTTCCAACAGGCTTCCATCCTTCAAACGAAGATAATGGATTTATTCCTCCAGCTAATGAAATTAGACCATCACCAGAAGTATTCGATCCTGCTATTAAAGGTGATCCACTTTGCATACTCAATATATATATAATTTTTTTACTATCAACTTTAGAGGTTATTGCATTTAGTTCCGCAATCTGCTCGATCAATTTATTGTTATAGAAATCAATCTCGTTATCATTCATACCTATCATTTTAGCTACACACTCTATTTTATTAATAATTCCTGCGGCGCTATGAATTTCAGGTAATATTTTTATTTCCACATTTGTTCTCTTGATTTGCTCAATCACAGAAGGGGGCCCCATATCGTTTTCGCCAATGATTAGTGTAGGATCCAATGAAAGAACACCTTCAGCTGACAATTGCCTTACATATCCAATAGATGGTAATTCTCGAGCACTTGCTGGAAAATTTGATGTAATATCAACCGCAATTAATTTTGATTCTTGTTCAAGAAAATAAATTATTTCAGTTATTGATCCGCCTGCGGAGGTAATTCTGTTTGGGTCAACTGCTTTCTCACAAGCGATGGTGTTTATTGATATAGATAATAGAAACGTTAACAAGTACTTCATTAAGGTTGATTTTATTGCATTTATACATAAAGTAAATGATAATCATTCTCACTTGTAAATGATAATCATTCTCATTGAGAGGTAAAAATGAATAAACTTTTAAAAAATAAAAATATATTTATCTTAATTTGCACTTTTTTTGCACTTCAGCATTTAAATGGTCAAGAAAACAGCATCGAAGAAACCGTAGTAATTTCTGCAAAATATCCAGTCCCATTATCTGAAGTAATTGGATCAGTTGAATCAATTTCTCTCGATGATATTGAGACAAGACAGGTAAGCGATTTGAATGATTTGCTTAATAATATGGTTGGTGTTTCTTCAACAAGAAGTATTTCATCTGGACGTGCATACAATGATTCAATTTCAATTAGAGGTATGGGTGGCAGGCGAGTAAATCTTTTGGTAGATGGAATTAGATCAGGAGAGTTGTATCAAGGTTACGGAAAAGATTTAGTTGATACTGAATTACTTAAACGAGTAGAGATCCTTAAAGGACCAAGCTCAGCACTTTATGGTTCAGATGGTCTTGCTGGTGCGCTGCTCTACATTACAAAAAATCCAAGTGATTTTGCAGTACAAGGTGATCCTTATCAAGCAATAAACCTTGGATATGATAGTGATAACCAACATCAAAAATTTTCCTATCTTGCAGCTAATGTTGGAGAACGATCCGAGGGGCTGATTCAACTTACATCAAGAAGCTTAGAAGAAACTGAACTGCATGATGACTCGTCTTTAGATGCAAACCCTTTTACCGCTGATCAAACCAGTGTTTTCATAAAGGGAAAATATATTATTAACGATAGAGTAGGGATAACAATAGTATACGACGCGCAAGAAACTGAAGCCGATTGGGATTTACAGTCAACATTAGGTAGCACAGGCTATCCTCAAGTAGTTAATACGTCTTCTGCTATTGGTGATGACGAAACTACAAGAGACAGAGTGACATTATCTTTAGATTTTTCTGCTGAGTCTGGTATCTATGATAACGGTAGTTTTTCATTCTACTCACAAGACACAGACCAACGACAAATTACTAATATTGCCAAATCTATTACCGGTAATTTTGTTACTGGAGCAAGAGGACCATCATTTGTTCCACAAATTCCACCTATTTCAATAGCTGAATTTAAAAATTATATATTTGATCAATCGATTGAGGGCTTCAATCTTCAGCTATTTAAATCTTTTAAAACTAGCTCTGGTGTTACTCATAATATTGTTTACGGTTATGAACAAGAGACCATCGATGTTACAAGACCAAGATATCGAACTGAGACAAATCTGCTTACACAGTCAGTAAATTCAAACATTGGAGGAGAGTTATATCCAAACAAGACTTTTCCAGATACTGAAACTAAGCGAGCAGCGTTTTATATTAATAATAGGATTGATCTTTCTGATAAAACATCCATTGTTATTGGAGCAAGGAATGATAGCTATGAGTTAACAACTACTCCAGATCAATTATTTGTAAACGTGAATCCATTTGGATACAGCTTGGTTGATCAAGATGAGAGTAAAACTTCTATCAAATTAGGATTCATAAGAGATATTGATGATGGCGTTTCGATCTATTATCAATATGCTGAAGGTTTTAGAAGTCCTGACTTTTATAGTTCAAATCTAAGTTTTACAAACTTCGCATTCAGGTACACGATTATTCCAAATGCAAACCTTGGTCCTGAAGAAAGTGAGGGCAGTGAAATTGGTTTTAAAGGCCAAACAGAAAATGGATCATGGTCGGTCGCTTTTTATGATAATGATTATAAAGACTTCATCGAAACAGAAATGACTGGATTTACCCAAACAGGCTTAATGAAGTTTGTCTACAAAAATCTTGAAGATGTAAATATTAAAGGTTCAGAAATTAAAGCCGATTATAATTTATCAGATAATCTAAATGTTAGATTCGGGTTTAATGACTCAAAGGGTGAGCAAAATGGCGAAACTTTATCAACCATTGATCCTGATCAAGCAATTCTCGGATTACTTTGGGTTTCAGAGGATAACAAATTATCGGTCGACACGTATGCAAAATTTACTGATGGAAGTCCACAAAATCTTGCTCCTGTTTGCGGAAGAACACCGCCTTGTGCAAGCGCTCTAACTTTATCAGACCATACTCTACTTGATAGTTATATCAATTATGCATTTAACGAAAATATATCTATTAGACTCGCAATTAGAAATCTTACAGATAAAAAATATTGGAATTGGTCAGATGTTGCTGGAAGTAGTTCCAGTGATTCTGATCTTGATTATTTTCTTAATCCCGGAAGAAACTACAGTCTTTCTTTTAGATGGATTTTCTAAAAGTAGTATTTATATTTTTAATTAAGAGAGGTATATTTTTGTTAAACAAAAGAGGAGAAAAAATGAAAAAAACTTTATTCGCAACAATGGTCTTTGTTGGCCTAAATTTAAACGCAAATGATCATTTGCCTTCAAATTATTCTATGTATCAAGCAAATTTTTTATTTAACTGTCCTGTGCCTGAGAAATGTTTTGCAGCATTTGATAAATACATGAATTCGCCGACAGTTAAAAAAGAAAAATTTGAAGTTGATTTCTATGCCATTCAACAAAATGGATGGGATGAATCTACTCACGGTGTCAGTTGGTATTACAAGGATGCTGATCAATATGCCAAAGCAGGAGAGATCTATTCCACTTCAAAGGCTGGAAGAGAATTCAGAAAGACAATGAATGATTTAGGAGTTGAAATCATATCAGACACTCTTACCATCCATAGTGTTGGAGTTACTCTCAAGGGCGAAACTGTTGATAATGGAGTATCTTTGAGATGGAGTCTTGAAGTTCAGGATCCAGTAAAGTTTGTTCCGCTATGGAAGGATTTTTCTAAGAGTCTAGAAAAATATGATTGGAGCTCCAATGCTTATGGTTTGCAAACTCACTACCTAGGTAATAACGGTACTGGCATTACGCATGAGGTTTGGGCTGCATTTAATACTCCTCAAGATGCTTTGGCATTCTTAAGCGGAATGAATAATTCAAAAGAATTTGCAGCTTATTCACCAGAAGCAAGAAAATATAGCACCTTCAAAAGGTCTTACATGGAAGTAAGCTTGAAGATGTACAATCCTGACTGAAGTATATTTTTTGTTAACGATGGGGGCTCTATGCCCCCTTATTTTTTCCATTAAAAACCGTTAAGGTTACACAATGTCCTTTGAAAAGAGATTTATAAATGTTTTGGGTAAAAAGCTAGCTTATGTGGAAAAAGGACATGGTGATCCAATAATTTTTTTGCATGGCAATCCAACTTCCTCATATCTCTGGAGAAATATTATCCCTTATCTTGAAGATCATGGTAGATGCATCGCTGTGGATCTTATTGGAATGGGTGATAGTGAAAAACTTGAGGATAACGGAAACATGACTTATTCATATCAAGTTCACCAAGAATATCTGAGTGAATTTTTAGAGATAATGAGCATCAATGAGAATGTAATTCTCATACTCCATGATTGGGGGTCTGCATTAGGTTTTAACTGGGCATATGATAATGCTGAAAAAGTAAAAGGTATTTGTTATATGGAAGCTATTGTTAAGCCCATGCAGTGGGTGGATTGGAATGAGGATGCAAGAGAAATTTTTCAAGGTTTTAGATCTGCAGCCGGAGAAGAAATGATTTTCAAGAAAAACTTGTTTATTGAGGCTGTTCTCCCTGGATCTATTTTAAGAAAACTATCTGACGAAGAGATGAATGAGTATAGAAGCCCATTTAATGACGAGACTTCTCGTCGACCGATGCTTGATTGGCCTAGGCAAATCCCTTTGGAAAATGAGCCTCCCGAGATATGTAAAATTGTTGAATCTTATTCTCAATGGATGGTAAAAAACGAATTACCAAAATTATTTATCAATGCTGAACCAGGAGCTATCTTAATTGGAAAGCAAAGAGAATTTTGTAGAACTTGGAAAAACCAAAAAGAGATAACCGTTAAAGGTAGTCATTTTATTCAAGAGGATTCACCGAATGAAATTGGGAGCGCAATCTTTGATTGGTTGAGTGGTTTAAATTAATATAAAAAAAATTGGAGTAAAACTATGTTAGTAGCCGTTAGAGCTGAAGTTGAAGATGTAGATCGGTGGAGAGAGGGATTTAAAACCCATGGTGATGTTTTCAACAGTCAAAAAATTTCAATTGCATATTTAGGAGCTACCGATGGTAACAAAGTCATTGCTGTTTGCGAGACCTCTGACCTTGATGAATTTATGAGGGTTTTTAATGCACCTGAAACTGCTAATGCAATGCAGCATGATGGGATTACTGGTGGCGTAGAAGTATTTGTTTTAGATGATTCATTCAAACCATAGAGCTATGATTAAGCTAATCTTTTTTTTTCTCATGATCATCAGTATGTTTGCAAAGTCTGACATTTCAAATAATCCTCAAGACTGGTATAGAGTGACTGATAGGGTAATGGGTGGCAAATCAAATCTTCGAGTTGAATTTATCGAAGAAACCTTCGTATTGCGTGGCAATGTTACTACGCAAAATAACGGTGGTTTTGTTAGGCTTGTCCAGGATATTAAACTCAACGATGATGCGTTGAGTGGGATCAGTTTCCTTGCAAAGGGAAATGATGAAATTTATGAAATACATGCAACACTTAAAGGCATGAAGATGCCACCATGGTCTTACATGAGCCATACTTTTCAAGTAACTGACAAATGGCAAAGGTTTGAAATCCATTTTAAAGACCTGGAACCATCAGGTTATTCCGCTAGAAAAATGAAACCTAAAAATATTAACAATATTGCTTTTGCAGGCTACGGAAGAGATTTTGATATTAATTTAATGATCAAAGACATCTCTATTTTTTAGACTATTTAGATAAATCTTTCCACCAAAATCCTAGAAGCCTCATGGCATTAAACTATGCTATCAAGAAGCTAAACGTGAAAATTGGTAAGCAAAATAAGAAAGATGCGTCTTCCAAGAAAGACCTTTTCTTTCCTTATTACCTTTAGGATAGATAAAAGATGGGGGCCTTTTGCCCCCAGCTAATAATCAGCTATCAAACAATCAAAAGTCACGTCATAATTGGAAGTGCAAATGCTGATTCACTCAATAATGTCTTTGTCTAATTTTTCAGCTGCACTTTTAATACCCCCTAGGTTTGTTACATTGAAAAAACCATTTTCAATTAACAAATTCTTAGCTCGCTCGGCCCTTTTGCCAGCTGCACAGTAGGTATATATAGGCTGATCCTTAAATACTTGAATTTCATCCAGTCTTTCTTTTAAGTCACTTATTGGGATATGTTTTGCATCTTTAATGAAGCCATTATTCCACTCATTGTCAGTTCTAACATCTAAAATTAAGGCCTCTGTTGCAAACAAATCCTCCTGCAAAATAAGTATTAAGATAGATAATAAGATTTTTTTCATATTTATATGCAGCAATCACTTCTTGGTATTTCTAAGGACTATGTAGAGCATAATTATCAAGAAGATATTACCAATAATGTAAGTAGTTAGACTCATAGATTTTTGATTTATAGGTACATTACTACCATTGCAATAACTAAACCTAAATATGCAAAAACATAAACTAACTGGAAAACTTTAAAATCTTTTTTTATATTTTTTTCTTTGTTCATGCGTACATATTAACTCACAATCTAAAGAGAGAGTATTATCATATAGATATGGATAAAAATGATATTTCAAGAATTATTGAAATGGCATGGGAGGACAGGACTCCTTTTGATGCTATTAAGAAACAATTTGGTTTAAATGAAGACGCTCTTAAAAAATTAATGCGTAAAAATATGAAAACCTCATCTTATCATTTATGGAGAAAACGAGTTTATGGCAGAAAAACAAAACATCTCGGGAAAAGAGATTTTTTGATAGGCAGGCATAAATCATCGGATCAAAATAAACTTTAAATTAGGAGTAAGTATGTTTAGTCACATTATGTTAGGAGCAAATGATCTGGAGGCATCAAAAGAATTTTATGATGCCGTCTTAGGAAAGCTTGGTGCAGAACCTGGTGTTTTATCACCAAATTTACAGGGTCACAAAAGATATTTCTATTTCTTGGATGGCTCAATATTTATTATTACTGAGCCCATTAATCATGAGCCAGCTACTCACGGAAACGGGAGTACGATTGGCTTTAAGGCTAGAAGTGCAGAAGAAGCTGATGCATGGCATGCCGCCGGAGTAGCAAATGGTGGAAAAGCAATCGAGGATCCTCCTGGTATTCGTGAGGGCAATGGCATTAAATTATATCTGGCATATCTACTTGATCCGACAGGTAATAAAATTTGTGCGATGCACACAATAAGATAAATAATTTTTTATAATATATGTGTGATGCTTTGTTGAATTTAAAAAACCTATGAAATATTTTTTTATATTGATTCTAATTTTATTGATGGGATGTCAGACGCGTGAATATGAATTAGTGAACCATCAAGTTTATGGAACTGAGGGTCAGATAGGAGTGGCTATGGGGTCATGTATGCAATTGGCAAATTCAGGTAGTAATTTAATAACACCAGATAAACAGGGCAGGATAGAAAATCATAGAAGATCAGATAATTCATTTATTGAATGCGCTCATAATGAATATCTAAAAATGGAACAAAAAAGACTCAAAAAGAAAGAGCCTAAAAAATAACTAGAAATAACTTAATGAATAAATCGATTTTACTAATTATTTTTATTCTCGTCTCATGCCAAGCAAGAGAATATCAAGTCCTAAATCACCAAGTTGTCGGGGTGGAGGGTGAGCAAGGAAGGATTATGGGTGCATGCGCCGGAATGACAAATATTGGCCCAAGGGGACCTATGCTGCCAGAACCCCATGGAGCTGGGGTAGATGAGACCTACTTTGAATGCACTGAAAGAGAGATAATGGAGCTTGAACGAAAGAGACACCAAAATAGAAAGCAAGATAAAAAAGAAAAAGATTAAAGAACCTTGCACCAATCTTCAAAGTCTTGGCGTTCTGTTCTAAATTGGTTAATGGCAGCCTTTTGATCTTTATAACCAATTGCCATCCCACAAAATATCATCTGACTGTCATCAACATTCAAGAATTTTGAAACACTTTCTTGTTTCATTGACCAAATCTCCTGGGCGCAAGTATCCAATCCATGTTCTTGCGCTAAAAGCATAAAAGTTTGTAAAAACATACCCAGATCAGACCATTGAGGTGGACCCATTTGACGATCAACGAAACAAAATAACGCAGCCGGTGCTCCAAAGAATTGATAATTTTTAAGCACTTGATTCCATCGTGCCTCCTTATCTTCTCTGGCAATCCCAAGACTGCCATACATCTGCTCGCCTACTTTTTTACTAAAGCTTTTGTAGGGTTCTTTAAGATCTCTTGGATAAATATCGTAGGCAGGAGTTTCCGGTTCATTCCATTCAGACTGAAATTTTAAAAATTCGTTCATGGATTTTTCATTAATAACATAAATTTTCCAGGGTTGAAGGTTTCCCCCTGATGGACTTCTTGAAGATTGTTTAAGTAAGTCTTTAATTAATTCAGTGGAGACAGGATTATCTAAAAATGATCTCACAGAGTGTCTATTTTTTATTGCTTCTGAAACTTTCATAATTAAATATTACACAAAATACTTTCTAGGGTTAAATTCTTTTTAGTGGGGTCTGTAGTGCCAATCTGTCACGACAGCGCTTACACCATTTATCACCCTTATTGAATTCATCGGGTAATGTCAGTCTTTTGCATTGTTTACACTTTCTGTATCGAGTTCTTTTTGTCATTAAGGAATATTACAAGGGTTGTTTATTTATGAATCTATCCTAAACTAATTGCATAGTTAAATTTTAATTACTTTATGTCTGAATCAAAAGTTGCTGTAATAACTGGCGCCGGAAGTGGTATTGGTAGGGGTCTTGCACAATTTGCTGCAAGTAAAAAAATGCAGTTAGTTTTATGTGACGTAAATACCAGCGGGTTGGACGAAACACTTAATATAGTAACTGCAGAGGGCATTGAAGCAATAGCGCGTGTAATTGATGTAAGCGATGTCAATGCAATGATGAATTTGGCTGGCGAGACTTATGAAACCTTTGGCGCTTGTCACTATCTTTTTAATAATGCGGGAGTATTAGGGCCAGCTCCAGTTAAGGATATCACTCGTGAAATGTACGACTGGTTGATGGATATCAATATGGGAGGATGTTTTAACGGAGTAAATGCATTTCTCCCTCGAATGCTCGAAAGCGGCGAGGAAGGCAACATAGTCGCAACTTGTTCCACATCCGGTTTTATCAGCTATCCAATGTTGAGTCTTTACTCTGCATCAAAATTTGCAATTCGTGGATTCATGGCAACGCTCAGAGAAGAGCTTAAAACTTCTAAAATTCAAGCCAGCATCGTATGTCCAGGAGAAGTAGATACCAATATTGTAAATAGTGTTTATCAAGGTGATACACCACCTGCAAAGAGAGAAGAAAAAGTGGATGAGAAAGATCCCCGAGAGATGTTAGAGGTAGCTGCAGATGATGCGCAAGGAAAATCATTTCCAATTTCACCACTCGAAGCCGCTGAAGCAATATTTCAAGGAATCGAGAATAACGATTTTTATATTTTCACTCACAAGGGCTACGAGGAACATATTCAAAATATTGCGGATGAGTATATTGCTGCTTTTGACAGAGCAAAATATCAATAAAGACAATCAATGATGAGTCTTAAAACTATCTTAATTTTGATTGGAATCGTCATTATTACTTTAGCTTTAGTTTACGGACCAAAAGTTATCAGAGTAAACAAAATGATTCATCTCTATGACAAAGATAAGATAGCTTTTAACTTTATCAACATGGATAAAATCTTTCGTGCTGGTCCAACCATAAAAGCTCCAGCTTCTCCACACAGCTTTAAAAATATGACTGACAGCTTTTCGTTACCCTCAACTTTTAAACATTTGGGAAAAGATGAGAGTTTAGAGGATGCGCTTGAGTACTATGAAACAGATGGACTGATTGTTTTAAAAAACAATAATTTACTTTATGAAAACTACTGGCATGGCAACACACAAACTTCTAAACATATTTCTTGGTCAGTGGCTAAGTCATTTCTATCAGCACTAATAGGAATTGCCGTGGACCAAGGTCTGATAGACAGTATCAATGATCCAGTTACGAAATACCTAGATGATTTTAAAGGCACAGGCTATGAAGCAGTTCCCATCAAAGATCTACTCCAAATGTCCTCAGGAATTAAATTTAATGAAGATTATGCTGACTATAATTCCGATATTAATCGATTTGGCAGAACAATTTCATTTGGTACACCAATGAGAGACTTCGCAAAATCACTTGAAAACGAAAAAAAACCTGGGACTTATCATCATTATGTGAGCATCGATACACAGATGTTGGCAATGGTTTTACAAGAAGTTTCTGGTGTATCTGTTACACAAAGTTTGCAAGAACACATTTGGAATAAAATTGGTATGCAAGATGATGCTTACTATATGGTTGATGATAGCGGAATGGAGGTTGCGCTTGGTGGCCTGAACGCAACGTTAAGAGATTATGCAAAGTTTGGATTACTTTATTTAAACCGAGGCGATTGGAATGGTGAGCAAGTTGTGCCTGCAGATTGGGTCGATGCATCTCATGCAACAGATGAAGCGCACTTAGTACCTGGTGATAACCCTAATTCATCAAGTGTTTGGGGTTATGGATATCAGTGGTGGGTTCCTGGCTTTCCTAGTACTGAGTACACAGCATCAGGAGTTTATAACCAATACATTTTCATCGATCCTGAAAATAGAGTTGTCATTGCCAAAACTTCATCTAATCATAGATTTACTGAAGAAAAGGAAGAGTCTAAGGCTGCTCATGTCTCAATGTTTCGTGCCATTGCAAGCACTGCCGCAAATTTATGAATTTAAAAAATGCTTTTCTAATAATCTACCTTTTTTTTGCATCTGAAGGGTATTCTTGGTGGGATGAAGGCCATAGCCTTGTATGCAATAAAGCAGCAAACTTAATGAGCGCTGAAACAGCTACTAATTTATTTTCAATTCTTGAGAGCAATGATTATGGAGAAGGTTGTGTTTGGCCAGACGTTATTAAGCAAGTAGAACGAAGAGAAACGCGTCCCTGGCATTACATTAATTCGCCACCAGGGTTAGATGAAATAACACCTGAAACTTGTCCTGAAAAAGGCTGCATCATGAAAGCATATGAGGAGCAACTGAGTCTGCTCAGAAAAGGCAATAATGCTGAAAAAAAAGATGCCGTAAGATTTATCGGCCATTTCATTGCTGACATTCATCAGCCTCTGCATGCTGGTTTTGGATATGATAGAGGTGGGAATGATCATCTCTTAACACTTCAGGGAAAAAAGAAATCTAATATGCATTCAATTTGGGATGGACAGATCTTAGAGTTTTTATATAA
>CEPA01104433.1_pt1 | contig 15961 bp, 18 predicted proteins | sample 356241 | NCBI WGS metagenome assembly CEPA01 (sample SAMEA2620542, study PRJEB7988) | marine metagenome | biome: marine biome (ENVO:00000447); feature: surface water layer (ENVO:00002042); material: "saline water (ENVO:00002010), including plankton (ENVO:xxxxxxxx)" | depth 5 m
GAGGATCCAGTACCACCTCCAGAGGATCCAGTACCACCTCCAGAGGAACCAGCCCCACCTCCAGAGGAACCAACCCCACCTCCAGAGGAACCAACTCCCGTTCCTCCTCCAGAGGAACCAGTACCACCTCCAGAGGAACCAGCCCCACCTCCAAGCGAAAAACCTAAATCTAAAAAGAAGAAGTAAAATACAATTTTACAGAAAAAAAAATAAGTTAAAGATTTCAACAGAGTTAATATTAAATATGAATTCTATTGAAATTTCTTATATTGGATCAGCATGTGGTAAAAATAGATACGAATCTAGAGATAAAATCATACTCCTGTTGTTATGCAGACAATTTAAAAGTTTTTATAAAGATCTATTATTTAGACAAGGGGCTTTTAAACTATTAAATCCGGATAAAAAAACATACGATACACAGCTAAAAACTATATACACTGAGTTTAAAAAAGATGTTAAAAACCCCGCAGATTTTAAAAGACTAGAAAAGGAAATTACAAAAAAACTTAAAAGTGAAAATCCAGAAATCGGAGATGAAGATATGTCTCATGCAACTAAATTTTTAGAAAATACGCTTAAGAAAGACTGTGGTATAAATAACGAACAATCTGTCATTTCAAAAATGAATTACAAAAAAGGAAATAATAGAATGTATACATACGAAGAAAATGGATGGTTTATAAAAGGATTGCATGATGCATCTCATGGAGACACGGTAATTGAGGTTAAAACACGGATGAGACCACAAAACGTTAGAAAAAACGAATATGACCTTTATCAATTGTTTGGATATCTCTTAGCAATGAATAAAACAAAGGGTAAAATTGTTCAAAAGTACAATAATGTTATTTACGATTCTGATGTAGAAACAAGGGACGAGTATGGTTTAATAGACATCACAAAAAAAGCATGGGAGGAAAGATTTCTAAATTTCAAAAGAGAACTTAATAGGTTTTTTATTGATGTTAAATATTACGAAGACTGTGTAAATGTATTTGATACAACAAAAGTTATACACCCACGGGAATATCCAATTGCACTTTTTGATACAAACGGAATCTCTCATAACGTAAATACATCTTATGAAAAAATTGTGAAGGCTTTAACTTAAACTAATTTTACCGTCTTTAGTAATTACATTTATATCCGGGTTTTTATTTTTACTTTGAATTATTTCTAATGCCTGTAAAGATTTATTAGAAAGAGTTCCTCCAAAAGCTCTAGAAAGTGAGACGTCGGTTCTGATTAACGTTTTATTACAAGCACTATTTATAGATTTAAATCTGGAATGTCCCATTATTACATAATTTACGCCATCAAAAAATCTAAGTTGATTGTCGAATTTAGCACATTCTTGTTCATTAAAGGTTTTTGATTTAGAATATATTCTAGAAAAAACGGGGTTTTCTTCATCCATTTCTTCTAGATAATTAGGTATTTTACCTTTACCTTGCAGCCATAAACTTGTTTCCCTATTAATTTTTGAGATGTCCACCTTTCCTGTTTCGGGATTTAAATTGTTTTTAATAAGTTTATCGGTTACAGACCCATGAATAAATAAAAACTCACCCAATTTGAGTATAAGCGGCCTTGTTCTACCAATTAAAGCTCCGCCAATACCTCCGGGTTTTAAAAACTTTATTCTATCTGTATTGTAAACCTTTTTAAATTGTTCTATATCTTTTGTTTTAACGTAATCTCTTATAAATTGTTTATCATTTGGTAAATAATATGGATACAGTTCATGATTCCCTAATAAAGATATAACTCTTCCATTGTATTTTTTAGCCTGAGAATCTAAATCTAATATCAACCTCATAATTTCTACTTCTCCGCTTTCTTGTAAAAATGAGTTTTCAATTTTAGTTTCAGGTCTTTTACCGTCTAATGTATCGCCAAGTTGTACCACGTATGTGTCTCCACCGATCCACATCCTTTCTTGATTTATTAAATTACACATTAATAGAACATTAACAAATATACGAAAATCCCCATGAAGATCTCCTATTGCTATAATCTTATTATAGTCCATGTATTATAATTAATTTATATTATATTTTTAAAGATTAAATATTTTCTTTAACGTTTCTTCATTTGGTAAACCTTTATAAATTTTATTTTTAACTATTATACACGGGAATAATATAATTCCATCTTTAAACAATTTTTGGAGTTCAAGTATTATATTATCTCTTTCTTCTAGAGGTAGTTCTATAAAAGAACTGTCAAATTGAAAATTTATATTATCTTTTAAAGTAATAGTCGTATACTTAACCTTCGATTCTTTAATTTTTTCATCCAGTTCTATACAACGAGGACAACCGTCTAAAGACAAAATTACAATATAATCTGATTTAATATCTAAAATAATCTCCTTTATTTTATCAGGGGTTTTAACTTCAAAAGTTCTATTAATCAAATAAAAAATAAACATTGTAAGCGTTATTATAGCAGCAATTATAATGTAACTTAACATAATTAATCACATACGTATATTAAATTTTACATATTTTTACACAAATTAAAGAAAAATGTAAATATAAATGTAAACATGAACGTTCTTATTGTAAATGATCTTTCGTGGGACAATTTTGCAATAGTTACAAAAAGACTGAACCCAAGGTGTATTAATCCAAATCACCGCATTAATTACTTTTATGGTAAACATATGCAATATATAGTTAATATATGTAATCAAAATTCAATGACACTAATAAGAAGACCCTTGATGATTGAAAATTTACAAGAATTGATAAAAGATTCTTTAATGTACACCAAATTTTGTATTATATTTCATAATTTTATTGAATACAATACGATATCAAGTTTTATAATAAAGATTTGTTCTGAAAACAAAGTTCCTTATTTTATATTTTCAGAGCACTGTGAAAGGTTTTATTTCAACGGAGAATACATAAATGACGAGAAATTTAAAACTAAAGTAAGAAATATAGATTTTATAGATAAACCAATTGTTTTTTCTGTTCCTGACTATTTAAGATTATATTGTGAAAAATCATGTCCTACTAATATTCAAGAAATGCTTAGCAATATTAGAGCAAGATATCAATGTTTAAAGGATGAAAAAGATTCCAAGAAAATAGTTTTAATTGAAGATTTATTAAATGAAAGGAGAAAAAAGAATAAGATAAATAAGTCTACAAAAGAAATGAATTTTATAGATTTTATGACCAATAAAAAAAAATGGATAAAAGAGGTTAGTCATAAATGCTAATCTTTTAAAGACTCTTTAGCAAAGTTTATACCCCTTTTATACATATCTAATATATTTCTTTCATCTAGTTTATTTAGATTAAGATATGTATCGGGGTTTGGAACATTATTACATTCTATTAAAAATGTACTCCTTGGTTTTACTTTAGTTAACATACAATCTATTACATTAGTAATATACGACTTATTAATTCTTAATGAATTTAAAATTAAACTATAACCACATACGTAAACTTCGCTTGGAGGAGAGCCGTATAAATTTTTACAACATCCATCTATGTACATATCACCGTTTATATTTATAGGCTTGAATAAAAAAGGTATACTCATAGACGCCCTTAAGGCGTCTTTTAATTTAACATCCGGAAAATCTTTGTTATTAAAATTTGTATATAAATTTTTAGTCACGTTTGTTGTATATATATTGACGTTGACGTTGTATACATTACAAAATTGAGAAAGGGTTACATTGCATTCGTGAGATTCCCATAGAAACCCAATTAAGGTATCGAGTAAAGCGTCGTCTATTATGTAATTTTCAGTCGATAAATTATTAAAATCATATTTAACTATTTCTTCTAAATTTAAATCTAAAAATTTACTTAAAATACTCTTAGGAGTATATCCGGAAATATATAAACAACCTATTAAAGAACCTATTGAACAGCCGTAAAAATTTTTTAAATCTAATAATTTTTTTTCGTGTATATATTCAAGTGCTCCTAAAAATATGATACCGGAATATCCACCTCCTCCTATGAAAAGGTCATTCATTTAATAATTTGTGAAGTTTTTAATTTTAGAATGTTTACGTATTTTGGAGCAAATGATTGTAAATATTCGTCTTTTTCTTGCCAAATGTCTGCGTGACCTCTTATATAAGTCAAAGAATGTGCTAATTCGTGTAAGAGCGAAGATATTATTTCGTCGTGAGAATACATAACCCCTTTAGTATTATAAATTTTAATCCCTATTTCTCTACCTTTGTCATAATTCCATGCTAAAATATTAGGATCCTTATGTATCAATTCCTTAAAACTAGTATTTTGTAATCTACGCCGCAATAATTGTCCATCTTTTCTGTTTATGTTATAAGATAAATCTATAGATATGTCTCTAAGAATATCAATCATTTCTGCTGTTTTAAGATCTCTGGCCATATACCTTCTTCCGGATTTTGTTCTATAAGAGACCGAGCACGGATTTAAAATTAAAAAGAATAAAAATATAATTATGATTATAATAAACATTTAATATTAATGTTAGAAAAATTATTATTATTTTTAGGTATTAAATCTTGGAACTATGAATTTGCATTAATTAAAAAAAATACTATAAATAAAAAATTTTTAAGACCTAATAAAAATATAAAATCTATAAATTTATTAAAACTTCTCGAAGACGAAACGCCTTCTCCTAGGATAAATTTATACAAAATAAACAAATGCAAAAATCCGTCTGCGATAATGAAGTGTTTTTTTATATTTTATACTATTTATTTCGTTTTAATTAATTTAATGCTATGGGTACAACCGGTGTATACATTAATATTATACATTAATAATACATCAGATACAAAATATCTTACATCATTTTTTTTACACATGAATTTACCCGTTATACACTTGTGGGCTAAAATGTATTTTAAAACAAATCATATAGAAAATATTTTAACTTGTAAAATGTTTAAAGGTATTGTTATTATAAGTTCAAGCGTAATTTCTATAATAATAAACTTATTAGATATCACGTCTTTTTATAATGAGTATTATTGGTTGAATATATTTAATAATAATGTATTATTTTTTACATTGATATGTATAGAATGGATCTATTCTAGAATAGTTTTATTTTTATTCGTATATACATTTATGTTTATTATAAACGAACACGTTAAAAGAATTAAAAAAATTAAGTACGATATAGAACAAAACGAATTTGATTTTGAAAATAATGTTTGTCTAAGTAATTTAATAATTAAACTTGCTAAAACAAAGGATGATATTGAAAAAACTATAAATTTATTTAATAACATAATATCTTATACCACAATCTTAGGCGGAATCTCTCTTGCTATATTTATTAAAGACGTATTTCCAAATGGGGTTAAAAACGTAAATTTCCATGATCATGATAGATATCTATTACACCCATTAGTTTTATATATCTGTAATCAGATAATTCTGATTATAAATATGGCTAGATACTCATATGCTAGAGAAGACATATTACATTTCATAAAATCTATAGACTTCATAAACAGGTTTCTAACAAGAATGTCTACAGAAAAAATAATAAAAAAATCAAATGGTAATCTAAATTTGGTAACTTTGAATATACTCGAAGATTCTGCCACTACAATAGATTGGTTCGTTCTTGGAAATATGTTATCAGAAAAATGGTTAGATTTTACTATATTCGGTATATCTACGTCAGATGGAAAGTTAATTAAACAGAGTATATCTATAGGCGGAACACTGTTATTTATTATAAGTTTTTTGCAGAATAATAATTAATTTAAAACTTAAATGTAATTAAAATGTAACAATGGATGCATTCATTAGACAACAATCTACATTAGAAAAAAATAATTTATCTTTTCAAATATTGTCTTGGGAAGCGTGCGATGAAGAAGTTGAAAATTACGATTCCGATAATGAAGGTAACCCAGACAATCGATATCATATTTATGCATTCGGTGTAGACACTATCGGAGAGTCTGTTTGTGTAAGATTTGAAGGATATAAACCTTATTTTTTTGCGTGTATCCCAGATAAACTTCAAGATAAATTCGATAACTTTAAGAAGAACGAAGTAGAGCGTTTTGTTCGTAACAAGCTTTTTCGTAACCGAGACGACCTCGAATCTGTCAGTGTGGTAGTCAGAAAGAAATACAAAGGTTTTACAAACGAAAAAAATTTTAAGTTTCTTAGATTTGTATGTAAAAACTTAAACACTTTTAATCGGATTAGGTATATTTTATGTCCTAAAGATAAAAGTAAGCTACCGAAGATATCGAGTATACAACTTGAACCTATTAAGTTTGAACTTTATGAGTCTAATATAGAACCTTATCTTAGATTCACTCATAAAATGAATATCCAAATGGCTAACTGGGTCACGGTTAAAAATATCACGCAAGATAACGATATGTCAAGGTGTCAGCATAGCTACATTGCTAATTATGCATCTGTTAAAAAACTTGATCGGCAGGACATTTGTAATTTAACTCTTGGTTCTTGGGACATTGAGGCTTTTTCTTATTCAACAAGATATGAAAACAAAAATGACTTCCCGGATCCAACTAAAGAACATGATATAATCACGCAGATTGGCACAAGCGTTTATAAATTTAGTACAAAAGAAAGTTTCAAACATGTAGTAACAATTAAAAGTCCAATTGACAATGAATGTGACCCAGTAGAAGGCGTCTACATCGAAACTTATGATTCAGAGAAAGAACTAATAATTGGTTGGGTTAAATTTATAAAATGTGTAGACCCGGACATTCTAGTTCAATATAACGGATATGACTTCGATTGGAAATACATTTGTGCCCGCGCAAAGGTTCTTGGTATTGAATACATTCTCGAGAATCTTAGTAGAATTGAAAGCAAACCAGCATATCTTCACGAAGATCAACTTAATACTTCTGCTTATGGCGATAACACTATGAAATATCTTAAGATGCACGGAGTTACACAGTTTGATCTTATGTTTATGATTAAAAAAGAACACAAACTTGAGTCTTACAAATTGAATGCGGTTGCCGAACACTTCACTGGAGATAAAAAAGATGACCTCAGTCCAGCTGACCTTTTTAATTACAACACATCAACAAAGGACAAAATGGCTCTTGTAGTAAAGTATTGCGCTCAGGACACTTGGCTTCTTATTGAACTAATTCTAAAACTAAGAATTATCACAAATGTAATCGGTATGTCTAATATTACTATGGTGCCTATGCAATACATTGAGCTTAGAGGTCAACAAATCAGGGTTCATACTCAAATTGCTTATGAAACAAAACAAGAAGGTTATTTAATTCCCGCAACAGAATATAAACCGAAGACTGACATCTCGGACGAAGAAGAAAAGTTTACAGGGGCGACTGTTTTAGAAGCAACACCTGGTGCACATTTCGAACCTATCGCCGGTCTTGATTTTGCAAGTTTGTATCCTAGTATTATGATTGCTCACAATTATGATTATGCAACTATAGTCGAAGATCCAGAATTTGATAACTTACCAGGAATCGAATACTTTGATATGAACTGGGAAGAAGACGACATTGACTCAGACGGGAACGACATTAAAAGACCAGTGAGTGTTAGATTTGTTCAAAATCGCACAGGTATTATGCCGAAGATTCTTTCTCGACTTTGGAAAGAACGTAAGGCTATTCGTAAACAAATGAAAACTCTTTCGTCTGATGACAACTTGTATGCAGTACTCAACGGAGTTCAGCTTGCTATTAAGGTAACGATGAACAGTATTTATGGATTCACTGGTGCAAGATATGGAAGACTTCCAAACAAAAAGATAGCAGCAGCAGTTACTGCTTGTGGTCGAGAAATGATTGCTCATTCAAAGAAGTGTGCCGAAGAGTGGTACAATTGCGAAGTTGTATATGGAGACACTGATTCTATTTATGTAAAGTTCAAAAGTGATCTCAAAGGACAAGATCATATGAACTATGTTTTCAAAGTTGCGCCCGAATGCGCAGACCGTATTTCGGCAACATTTAAGAAACCTATTGAACTCGAATTTGAAAAGGTTATGTATCCTTTCATTTTATATTCGAAGAAACGTTATGCAAGTTTATTCTGGACTAATCCACTTAAGTATGATTACATCGACTACAAAGGTATTCAGGTAGTTCGTCGAGACAACTGTATATACGTAAGAGAAAACTCAAAACAAATTTTCGAGTACATCTTTCTTAACGACAAAGTCCTTAATTATAACTTCGAAACAGTAGACGAACTTATCGAAACAAGTAAAGAGTTTGCACGGTCTAAAATTCGTAAGTTAGTTCAGGCAGAAGTTCCTATGAAAGAATTGATGCTTTCTAAGAGTCTGCGAGCAGGTTACGCATTCGATCGTAAGGTAATTTGCGATGGTTGTGGAAAGACTTACTATGAATTGAATGTCATTGGTAAGAAAGAAATGGACATAACTGTTTTACATAAACTCGTTAATAAAAATAAAAGTCACGTTGAAGAATTCATGGAGACTCAACACATTTGTCCAAGTTGTAAAAAAATGAATACATTCTCTCGCTGCCCTGCTAATATTCCACATGTCGCGCTCTCTAGAAAACGAGAAGAGCGAGACAAGATGGACAAAGTAGCATCAGGTGACCGTGTTCCTTACTTGTTCGTAACATATGAAGGTTCGCGACAGTTTGAAAAAGTCGAAGACCCTGCTTATGTAATTAAGAATGCTATACCAATTGATTACGTATACTATTTCGAACACCAATTTAAATCCGCTATTCAAACTATATTTGAACCTATGATGGAAGATGTTTCCGAACTCTGGAAAGACCTTATTCCGGAAAAAGTAAGAAAAGTTCGAAAGAAGAAAACCGTTTAAAAATAATGTAAATGTATAATTATATAGTGTAGCCACGAATGGCTAAATTTATTTGTGAAAATTGTAAAAAAGAATACATTAGAAAAGGTAATCTGGATAAGCATGCATTAAATTGTAAGCCCCATACTATATTAAAAGAGAAAGACCAAGAAGAAACCGATAAACAAACGATAGACGATTCTGTAACTCACGATATTAAACTTTTAATCGGAGATTGTTTAGAAAAATTATGCAATGTAGAGAATAAATCTATTAATTTAATACTTATAGACCCTCCATACAATATAGGAAAAGATACATGGGATGTTATAGATAACTATACTGACTGGTTATTAAATGTAATTAAAATATTAGAAACAAAAATGAAAGATAACGGAAGTTTTTTAATGTTTCATAATGACATGGAAGCCATTAGCGAACTGATGGTAGCAATTAAGAAACAAACAAAATTTGTTTTTAGGCAAATGATAGTTTGGAATAAAAGATTTGAAGGTTCTAGTAAAAAGGGGTTTTTAGATGGTTACGTTGTTAAGAATGATATGCATAATTGGAATAAAATGGCAGAATATATTCTCTTTTACACATTTGATAATTCATATAAATTAAGAGAAGCAAGGACAAGATTAAAAATTGACCAGATTACTATTTCTCAGGAAATTAAAAGTAAAAATAATAATTTAACAGGGTGGTATTCAAATATAGAAACAGGGAAAAATATGCCCACGAGAGACACTATAAAACCGATTGAAAAACATCTTAAATTAACCTACGAAGATATAGTTCCCAAATTTAATAACTTAAAAACAGATCATTCTGTTTGGAACTACGATATGGCTAAGAGATGTCCTATACATATAACACCAAAACCTATAGATTTACTTATGAATATAATAAAACACACCACAGACGAAGGAGATACAGTATTAGATTGTTTTGCAGGCACAGGTACAACCGGAGAGGCTTGTATTGAAACATTTAGAAAATGTATACTTATAGAAAAAGACATAGAGTATTGTAAATATATTAAAAAAATGCTTAAATTGGATTGATATGGAAAAGAGCAGTGATGTCCATTAGTCTTTGTAACCACACGTTTTCAGTAAAAATGTGCTCTCCAACTAACCTATTTCCTTCGCGTGTCATTGGCACTAAATTCAGTCCTTTTATAGTTATAGTTTCTTCATTTTTAGGTACTACGTGTCCAAGTTGCATGTCAGTTCGTCTGATATCTACTCTCATATTTCTTGTTTTATCTGCGATATCCTCAAGTTTAAATAAATATTGTGTTACACAACATATTGTAAAACCATCTTTATTAAAAATAGCGCGATTATACGATTTATAAAAATTTTCCATGAATTCTTTGTGTTTTGATATGTAATTTTTATAAACCGAACTTTTATAATATTCAAGAGAAATATAGTCATTTTGTATTTCTTCGACATTTAAAATGTAAGTTATCCAATCCAGATAAGCACATGCAAGATCAAATGGAGTAGAATATTCTTTAAGAGGAATTGCGCATTTTTTCTTTATAGTTTTATCTCTTATTTTTAACTGTTCTTCTGTTGATAAAACATTTTTAAAGAGACGGCTGGTTCTATCTTTATAAACATAATCATCATGTCCGGGGGTACTATATATAGCACTATATATTTTTCTACATATTTGTTTACATTCTTCATCCACATTAAATAAAAAATTTAGCTGATGGGAACATTTGCCAGTATGCCCCTTTGGCAAGACGCACAAATGTTTTGAATTATGTTCTAAAGGATGTAAAACACAAATTTCAACATATTCATAATTTTTTTCAGTTGGATCATTTGGGCCATATCTAGTTTCCTTTAAACACATACATTCTTCGTAATGATCCATATTGCTGTTATACATTCTTGTAAATGTCTTGGTAAATGGTCTATACTTTACATTAACCTCTTTTGTCCTAATATTTATTTTTTCCAGCAATATTTTTCCGCAAGGGCTCTGACCTTGGTTGCTCTGAATTTCTTTAAGTATAAATCTTACAAATTTTTAATTAATTTAGGGACACATTTTATAAATTAATTATCAGGATGGCTCTTGACGCAAAGTTTAACGCTTTTAAGGTCAAATATAGTCTCGGCGATGAAGCAATGGCTGAAATGTTAAGTATTTTCAACGATTCCTTTATTGAATTGGCTCATAAACTACTTAGTTCAAATGACATCGAAGTTCCGAAGAAAAAACAAGAGACCCAGAGTAAATCAAAAACTTCGTCCGGTGCAAAAAAATTTGCTACAAAAATTGCAGCCGAATATGCAGCAGAAAATGATCTTACACTTGATGATTTTGATAAAGAAAAGATCACTAAAAAAGACATCGATGGGTACATCAAGGCAAACAAATCTAGTAAACCCAGTAAGACTATTCCAAAACTTGATACAACCCTGGTTGTTAAGGAAACAAAAGAACCTGTGTCTAAGGAAAAGTGTTGTGGTATTACAAAAAGCGGAGAACCTTGCAATCGCCCTGGGACAGAAAAACCAGATGGGTCGAGCAAGTGCTTTTGTTTTAGACACGCAATGGATTGGAAGATGTATGAAATTTCTTCTGACTCTGACTTAGAGGAAGAAGAACCGCATAGTGAAGAAATATTTCGTGATCTTGCGATTACGACAGAAGAATAAATTTAAGGACATAATTTATTTATAATTACAAATATGAAACTAGAAGAATTTCTTAATGGTAAAAATGTTGAAACTTATTTTGATGAAAAACTAAAAGAATGCAAAGACTATGACGAACTCCCTAGGGAGTTAAGCAATTGCACCTGTTGCGAAAGACACCGTGTTAATTTTCCGATTCTTGGTCAGAGAATTGTATCTAAGGAATATACAACCAATTACCCCAAGGGTGAATGTGAGTGTAAATGTCCATGTAGACACATATCCAGACACATCTGTAGGGAATGGGACCTTATTCACGAAGTTGAAGACATTGACAGTTCAACAGAAGATTCCGAGGAATCAGATGAAGAAGATTCAGCTGGTTCTTTGGAAGATTTTATTGTACCCGATTCTGGTTTTAAAAGAAAAGAACGCAAAGCATTAGATAAAGCATTGAACAAATTTAGAGGTAAAAAAACTCTTCGGAGATAAATTACTGTCTTACAACTCAGCTATTAAACCCATAGCATTTGATTATTCATTTTATAATTTAGTAATTAAATTATATCAAATTAAATAAATTTAAATTCGCCCTCTTTGATGCTTTTGGGATTGCCAGTGAAGCGTACATATTTTTCTCCCCAGTTATCTTGTCCGCCGATTCCTACAGGGTGCCAATCGCCGCTCCACCCCGACAGTTTATAAGGCATATTTCTAACAATATAATCACCCTTTGGTTGATACGAGGCTGCCGCATCCGTTTTTGTCTGAAAGGTACTGTCATAATATTGTCTATCTGAAGAAGCCGAAGCTTTAGTTTTATATGTATCCGCTGCATCAGCAGTGATACTATCCGCTGCTGCCTCTATAGCATTATCTACGTCTAAAACTGGTTGTAATTGTATGTCTCCATTGGCATCTAAAGTTATAAAATTATTTCCAGAAGCAAAAGCTGCGGCCTTTGTATAAGTATAAGGTTCAAACGTACGAAAAACTAAAAGAAAAACAAGGACAGATGCTACGGCTAATCCAAAAAATAGTAATTGATTATTCATTTTATAATTTAGTAAACAAATTAATTTAAAGAAAAAATACATTATAAATTATAAAATGTATAAAACGATTCTTAATTTGTTTTTTATAATTAATACAGTTTCAGGATATACAACTGTTCCGTCAAAGTTTGTTAAGGAAGCAGAAATCAAGCATGGGCGAGTTGCAATGGCGAGTTCTCTTCTTATTCCATTATTGGACAATGTTAAGCCAGATACACTCGGGGTAAATTTTGTAAATTCTCTTGAACCTTCTACTCAACAATTGCTTTTGTTTGGTTTCGGATTTTCAGAGTTTTGTCAACTACTAGAAGCTTATGAATTTCCAACTAATGCAAGTGACTGGTTTAAGATGAAGAAAGAGCACGTTCCAGGAGAATATGGTTTCGACCCTCTTGAATTGAATAAATATAATAATAGTAAGAGTCTTAGCACAAATGAATTGTTTGTTGGAAGAGTTGCAATGATAGCAGTTACGTGTCAAATGGTAAATGAACTTCTTGTTCATGAACCTGTTCTTAAGTTCTCTTGAATAAACAATTAATACCCCAAAGGACACAAAATTAATTGAATTGAATAAATATAAGGGACGCTAGCTCAGTTGGAAGAGCGCAGGACTTTTAATCCTGTGGCCGTGGGTTCGAGCCCCACGCGTCCTAGTTTCCCTTATATTTATTATTTATATGCATTCGTAGTGAATGGGTATCATGTAACCCTTCCAAGGTTATGTACCGGGTTCGAGCCCCGGCGGATGCATATAAATTATTAAGTTTAAGTTTTAAATTTTATTCTTCTGGGTTGTAAGGCGTATGACCTCTATCATGGGTTAAATCTCCAACTCTCGACATGGACGCCTTCTGAACTGCCTTCATTGATTTAGCTACTTTTTCTAACTCACTCTTCTCTAACTCCTGAACCCTGGTTAAATGCTCACCCTTTTTGATCTTTTCCTCTAATGTTATTATCCTATCCACAATGTTTAACATCACTGCCTTATCTGGAACTGTAACTATAGTCTCTCTTGAATAGCATACACCCATTTTAAAACACTCTATTAATTTAAAGTAAATATTAAAATTTTTAAATAATTATGGATTAAGTAGAGTATCAAAATATTTTAAATTTGTTTCCGTAGTTGTGTATATTCTATGCCATCTCCCCCACAACCTCACCTCCGGGCAGCGTATATACAATGAACGAAGATTTTTTATTCTTTTTTCATAAATCGCAGCATGGCTTTTGTAAAGTTTGTAAATGTTATTCTTGCGTTGTATACATCCTAATATAACTCCCCAAATATCTGAAGGTAGATTTTTATAAATGTTTATCTTTGTTTTTATTTTATATGCTCTCCAAGTGGCTTGAATCTTAACTATGTAATACCGAGCATGAAATGAACAAAGTGACCCCCATTTTCTTTTATGAAGACATTTTCTATTTTTACGCGTAACTTGATCAAAAACATCAATACAGCAACGCGGCATTTATGTTCACGTGTTTTTGTAGATCCCAGAGGATCTAATTTTAAAATTTAAAACTTTTAATTTCAGATTTCAAAGTCGTCGTGGTATTTCTTAACATTCCTTGACATCTTCTTATTATTATGCTTGAGATTCTTCTTCTTTTCACGACGAGCGCGCTTGATCGATTCGCGGTGAACGGCGGTCATATTAATATTCATTTTACTTTGTTACGTCTTTATTTGCGACCCAAAGGTTAATATTTATTTTTATTTGTAATTTTACTTATAAAATTTGGCAAAACATTCAGTAAAAGATTTGTATTTTTCACCACATTTTGAATAATCACCGGTTTTATTTAAACAATTAATAAGATCGCAAAATTGTTTAAAACACGGGGGAGGAGACGGAGAAATACTTGCTGCGGGAAGATTTGACGCAATTTGATAAGCAAAATCGTTCTTGGGGTATTCCTCTATAATTATCTTAGCAAGATTATTCATATTTACATTTTACTTAGATTTTAGCGCTCCGAAGAGTAAAGATTTAGTTATGGAAACTTTCTATGAGTTATGAATGTTCCTTCAGATGTTAGACGAATATAAGTACATATTTAATTAAGCAAACGATTTAATAACTATAAATTCACCCGCAGAAGTTTGACGAATGTAACCATTTTTTATAAGTTCATTAGTAGCGCACGTCGCAGTATAACCTTTATGGTATCCGTCATCAAAATCAAGTTCAAGGATTTTTGAAATCTGATTAGAAGAGTACTTTCCAGGATAAGTTTTAATTAGTTTATGAATCTTTTTAAGGATTTGTTTTTTAAGAAAACCCGTAGACAATTCTTTTTCTACCCATTCATTGGGCGGAAATGGCAAAGAGCTTGGAGGAGGAGAAAATGTATCAAATTTACGCGTATTTGCTGCTTGAATAAAAGAATCGCTCATAGTTCCTTGCGTAGTTTTTGGCACTCCGAAGAGTGATCAGTTCTTTGGGTGCCGGTGGAACTAACCAACTGAGACTTCATGGCTCAGTTAGTTTCGATGCAAGGCTTTCAGGTGGAGGATGCAAGAAGATTATCCTTACGAGCTCGTCGGTGCTAAACCAATCACCTACGATTGATTTAACTGAATCCCCTGCGCGTGCTAGACTCCCGAGGTTGGCCAGACCTCAGCAGGGATTCCCCATTGGACACCAACTTTCGCTGTGTCCCAGATAATCTTCAAGACTTAAATGTTCCAATGCTGTCTCTTGTTGTGTTAGGTCACGATGACTTCACACAGGTGAGGTGGGCCCCAAAAATTTATTAAATTGTATTTAGTCTGTGGAGCACCTCCTATGACCAGCAGTCGCATTGGAAGAGATTTTAACATTCTATTATATTACCGGGTTCCCCCCGTAATATACTAGGTCATGTTAGTCTTATACTCGCCCTTTTATAGCAACGGATGCTAAATTTTATTTTTTTTTGCAAAATTTAAATGCGCAATTTATATTAAAACGGGTATTTGTATTTCAATTCCAGTAGTCGCTTTACTAAATGACGAAATAAAGGAAGCAAACGAGGAACGACCTTTAACGGCTCCTACGAAGGAGCTACTGGATTTTAGTTGGCATACTTAACTTAACTTACTTAACTTACTCGTCCTTTTCAGGGGGAACCTGATTCAAGAGTTCTTCTGCCAAGCTTTCAATCATGAGAGCTGTGTACAATTCGTTCATCAGTTTGTGCGTTTTTCTTTTCGCTTCTACCAAACAATCTATGCGATTCCCGCAGGTTTTTAGTTTTTCTTGCTTTTTGTATTCTGCAAAAAACGCTCTTCTCAAGTTGTCCACCCCAGGCTTTTGCAGTTCTTCTTTTAGAAGCCCAGGATTAATTACAATTGTTTTTTGGACAATCGGGCGCACCGCGTCAAATTCTTGATAGCATTGCTCGTCATCGGGTTCTGTTGGAGTAGAG
>CEPA01173273.1_pt1 | contig 15950 bp, 8 predicted proteins | sample 356241 | NCBI WGS metagenome assembly CEPA01 (sample SAMEA2620542, study PRJEB7988) | marine metagenome | biome: marine biome (ENVO:00000447); feature: surface water layer (ENVO:00002042); material: "saline water (ENVO:00002010), including plankton (ENVO:xxxxxxxx)" | depth 5 m
GTCGAGGGGTTGTAGGTATAACCGAGTCCTACCTATTTTGCTTATTCTTTTAAGGTGTACAAGGAAACTTGTATGCCTTTTTCCTTTTGTGATAAATACATACGTCAGATAGTGTGCCGCGAGGCGGACTTATGCTGTTTACCCACAGCGTAGCTCATAGAACGAGCATCGGACTTCTATAAAGGAGAAAACAAATGGGACGACCACTGAATAAAAGATTTTTTGGCAAAGAGGGCGTAGGTCCTACAGCGTCAGGAAACGAAATCAAGGTAAACTTTCACAACGGTTCTGCTGTTAAGGAAGGTTACATAGTTAAACAAAAAGGTTCTAAAAGATTCGTAGTAGAGGAAATTGGAACTGGTGGTACATTTACATGTACACTAGCAACAGGTAAATTACCTGCGGCTTTATCATCAGGCGAAATGTCAATTTCAGTACAAGGTGCTGACTCAGAAACTTACGGCGTAAGCAAAATTGCTGGACGTAAAGTTACTTTAGCAAAACCAAGTGCTACAGGATCAAACGCCTTAGACGGTACATCTTTGAAGTACGCTTTGACAGGTGCGGCGGCATCGGGACTCGTTAGAATGGAAGAAGCTGGTGATGATAACACATTATCAGGTACTGACGACGACGATTTCACAGAAGACGCATAATAATTTTTTGGGGGGCTTTTAGTCCCCCAATTTAGGAAACAAAATGTCAAAGAACTTAAATGTAAATAGCGGTAATTATACCATAAGAGTCACAGACGGTAACACTATTACATTGGATACCGGACCAACTGGAACCACTACTCTCACAGGTAATTTAACAGTAGCCGGTACAACTACCACTGTAAATTCTACCGATCTATCTTTAAAAGATAACATCATAAAAATTAATGATGGTGAAACCGGAAGCGGTATTACTCTAAACACAGCAGGAATACAATTTGATAGAGGAACAGAGCAGGATGCGTTGTTCTTATTTGATGAGCAAACATCACATAACGATCCTGTTACACAAACTGTAAGAGCAGGAACTTTTACATTTAAAGATAACTCAGGTGCTATCAGGGGTATACTAACAAACAGCATTACAACAGGCGGCGGAGATTTATATCTAATCAACAGTGGCACTGGTGTAATAAATGTTAGTGGAACAAGTAACTATGAAACACAAGTTACAGAAGACGATGATATTCCAAATAAAAAATATGTAGATGATGCTATCACAACAGGTATTCAAACTATTCAGATTACTTCTGTTGCTAGAGGCAACACAGCAGTTAATCTTTTTGATGATAGTTTAGATAATAGCATTAGTGCTATAAGATTTACTGTTGACGGAAATGAAAGAGTGTTAATAAAAAATGATTCTACAGAGATAGAAAGCATTAGTTTTAGAGATAATTTAATTACAACAACAGCAAGTGGAGCAGATCTTACATTAAGTAGTAATGGCAGTCCTTTTGTAAAAATAGACGCTATACTTAGATTACCGTTACAAGATGATAGTTCAACGGTAACTTATTCACCTACTCATGTTGCTGTTTATGCCAAAGATCCTGACAAAGGAAAGACAGGAGTATGGTATAAGAACAAGTATGATCATGAGGATGAATTGATAAGTACTAATAGATCATTGCTTTATAGCATGTTATTTTAAGGAAAGAATATGGCGATTGTAAATAAACAAATAGGTTTAACAGATACAATAATTCATACGGTGCCAGCAGGAAGTAGACACGCAATTACTACTTTGCTTATTTGTAATAAGGCGGCTGTAGACACAGGAGGAAGTAACGATACTTCTGTGGACTTACACCTTATTCCAAATGGACAAGCAAAAGGTAATGCTGATCCAAACGCAAACCAAATTTTAAATGATTTGGTAATAGCAGGAGCAGATACATTTACTTTTGACACTGAAAAAATTGTACTTGAAGGAGGAGATAAAATTGTTGCTGTAAGTCAAGCTCCTGCGAACCTAATTGCTACAGTAAGTTATTTGGAAGTGTAATGAGATTTATTAAAGCACAAAGAACATCTCGAGGAATCAATGCCGACACTAAAGGTTTAAATATTGACGCTTTGGGTTTGGCTGAATTTAACACAGATAAAGCAGTCATACCACCAAAAGGTGATCAAAATGCTAGACCTTTTACTCCTGTAGAAGGAATGTTAAGATACAATACAGATGTTACAAACTTTGAAGTTTATCAAAATAGTGCTTGGAAGCCAATTAGATTTAAAGAACCTATTACAATCACACAACAAAACTTAGGTAACGGTAACGGAACAGAAACAACATTTGGTCCTTTAGATAGTGGAGACAGTTTTTATCCAGTTCCTATTTCAGAAAACAATATTCTAGTTACCATTGAAAACGTTTTTCAATTAGCAAATACAAACTATACTCTAGTACAAAATCCTTCTTCAGGACCAGGCGCACCTTACGCCGCGGGTTGGTATCTTGTGTTTGGTACTCCTGTACCGTCAGGAAAGCCTGTACAAGTGCTACATAACTTCGACAAGTAATACAATAAATACAGTTGTTAAATCGAGGGAAATAATATGGTACAAGTAGCCCGTATAGCTGGTCAGCTTTTACAAGACAACTTACAACGTGAACTTGCCGACTTGGCATTTGATACTGATCTATTGGTTGTCAAAAGAGATAATACTTTAGGTATTAACACAACCACAACTCCAAGAAATTTAACAGTCAACGGCACAATGAGAGCCGCATCTGGTAGTTCAGATCCAGATGTTATATTTGGAAATAGTTTTTCTGTAGGTAATTTAACATTAGCAACCACTGGTATTTCTACACCAAGTGGTGACGTTAACATATTATCTACACACCCAGACGGATACATTAAAACTGGTGGATTAGGTAGTTATAATTTTGCTGTAAAAGATGACGGTATCAAAGCATTACAAACTAACGGTAGCGTAGGAATACGTTCAGAAGTATATGACGGGCAAACAGCCGCATGGAATTCAAATGGCAACTATGGTAATTACTGGTATCCAGGACCAATTAATTCTGCTAGTTCTCCACCCAATGATGGAACAAGATTATACGATATAGCAGAATCAATTAGATTAAGAGGCGCTCCTTTTTCAGCACAAGAATTAGAAGTTTTTGATTGGGACGATGATGGAAATATTTTAGCGGATGATGTACTTAAGACAAGTACATTGAATACTGCTTATAGTGGCGGTACTGCTTTTCCTGCTACTAGAACATTAGGAGATCATCCTAGACCAGATAAATTAAAAGCATACATAGAATCTGTGTTACCAAGAAGTGCTCCTAAAAAATTACAGCTAGACACAGGTAGTACGCTAACTGTTACAGGAAATGTACACGCTACAGGAAATATTACCTATGGAGGTACTTCACTAACTATAGGTGATGACTCCACAGACACAGCACAATTTTTCAGTGATTTTCATAATGACCTAGTACCAGATCAAGATAATGTTTTCCACATAGGAAAAGATGACGACAGCACTGGTGGAGCAAAAAGATTTAGAATTAATGTTGATACATTGGTTTCTGATACTGTTCAAGCAAACGGATTGATTTATCAAGGAATTGAAGTTTCAAAAGACGTAGGAATAATATTTGTATCAAATGGAAATGGTAAAGATACAAATGAAGGAAATAATCCAGGCGGACCTTTTGCTACAATTACAAAAGCATTAAGCGTAGCAAACGAAAATTCAATAATTTATATCTATCCAGGAACTTATCAAGAAGCGTTTCCTATGACTGTTCCAAGAGGAGTAACAATACAAGGAGACAATATCAAAAATGTAGAAATAATACCTACATCAGCTACACAAAGTAACGATTGTTTTAAACTTAATTCAGATGTTACTATAGAAAATTTAACAATTAAAGATTTTTATTATGATTCAGGAAATGATAAAGGCTATGCCTTTCGTCTAGCAGACAATTATAGTATAGGAATAATAAATCAAGAAATAGGAAGATCTCCGTACATAAGAAATTGTACTGTAATTACAAAAGGAACTACTACATCAGCTAGTGATCCAAGAGGATATGCGTCAGGTGATGCTGGCCGCGGAGCGTTGATTGACGGATCATTGGTACAGCAAAATAGTAGATCAGCAAGTGCGTTGTTTCATGCTGTTACATTTATTACACCTGGAGTAACTGGTTTAGTTGCTAAGAGTGGTGTAAGAGTTGAATGGCTGAATAGTTTTACATATTTCGCAGAGACAGGAATAAAATTAGAACAAGGATCAGGAAGAACAGCACCTGATGGCAGTACAGTATATGGTTGTGAACTTAGAAGCATAGCTAGTGCGAATGTGTACGGAAACAAAGGTTTAGTAGCTGACGGAGCAAATAATTTAGCTTACCTTATCAACCATAATTTTGCTTACATAGGAGCAGGTAAAAATGTTACCAATGACAATACACTTACTATTCAAGCTAATGAAGTTGTTACAACAAATAATGCTAAAGTATATTACACAACACAAGATCAAAGAGGAAACTATAGAGTAGGAAATAATTTTGTAGTCGACCTTGAAAATGGTAGAACAAGTTTTGATATTGAAAGTATTTTTGCTAGTAATTCTACAGTAAGGATTAAAGATGATAACGGCACAGTGACTTTATCGCCAGGTCAGATAGCAATGGATAATATATACATTCAAGGTAATACAATTGAAGCAACAAGATCGTCTTTGGATTTTAATAGTGCTGGCACAATACAATTCCAAGATAATGTCACTATGCCAAGTGCTACTATGACTGGTAACTTTACCATAGGAGGATCTTTAAACACAATTGGTAACTCTCCAACAGACACGGTTGATTTTAATACACCTATTAGTCAAGCATTTGTTCCTGGAGATACAGAAGGACAAAAGTTAGGAACACCTACAAACAGATGGGCTGAATCAAATACAGTATCTGCTAACATTAACTCTATTAGAATTCAAACAGGACAGATTGGAACAAATGAAACCAATGCTAATTTAAATTTACAAAGCACAGGCACAGGAAAAATTGCCTTTGATAATGTAAGATTCAAAAGCAATATAGTTGATTCAAGTACAGGTGATCTAATTTTTAAACCAACAACTGAAGTTAAAATTGACTCCACTGGTGAACTAAGGTTGCCTAAAGGAGAATCGTCTCAAAGACCTTCTACGCAGGGTGGTATTAGATTCAATACAAACTATAATGGATTTGAAGGTACATCAATAAGCGGATCAGTTAGTTTACAAGGAATTTATGATTCAGACAGAGACACCTATTTAGACTTATCCAACAATCAATTTAACTTTGTAACAGCAGGGCAAACTAATCACACCTTAAATGGCACATTGCTAGAAAGCACAGGATTTAGTTCAGATCATAAACTATCTATAGATGGAAATGTGATATCAACTGATCAACAAGACGGAACATTTCAGCTTAAATCTAACGGCACAGGAAAAACTGTAATTGGAGATTTACAGTTCCAAGAAAGCAATCTATTCAATAATACTAACAATAATTTTACATTTAATTTGACAAACACAAGCGGAAATGCTTACTTGAAATTTGACAATGTAAACGGTATGATTCCGCCATTAGGTAACACAGCACAAAGACCTACAAGTCCTGAAATAGGGAATACTAGATATAATACACAACTAGAAAGAGTAGAAACTTGGAACGGTACTGCGTGGATTAATGCCGCGGGAGAAGTTGAAAGTATACTTGCTGGTGACGTTGAAGAATTAGCCTATTTATTCAACCTTATATTAGATTAAATCCAAAAAATACATAAATAAGTATAATGCAACAAAGAGCATGCCAAGCTGTTGCAGTACAAACTGTGGTTAGCCGGCAAAGAGCACATGCTGAAAATCGGGCTAGAGGGACAGGATCCCCGTATTGAGGAGTAGACATGGCAATCGGTCGCATATCCGGTCAGCTCTTGAAGTCAAATCTTACGCGAAATGGCGTAGATCTGGCATTTGAGACAGACCTTTTATATTTAGATGTAACAAATCGCAGGATCGGCGTAAAGACAACATCACCTCAATATCCATTAGACATTAACGGCGTTGCCCGTGTAACAGATCTAGAAATAACAAATAACACTTTCCAAGTTGGAAATGTAACTCTTAATGGTAATACAAATACTATTTCTACATCTGCTCAAGAATTTAGCATAGCTACAGCTGACAATACTATTGTAGGTAACAGAGTATTGATAGGCGATCTAGAAATTAATAATAATCATATTGAAAATACAAATACAAATAATGATTTGTTCATTAGAGCAAATGGCACAGGTAACATTAATGTAATAGGTAATACTAATATAAATGGAAACTTACACGCTACTGGAAACATATCAGCAGATGGTAATATCACATTAGGTGATGCTGATACCGACAGCATTTTTATTAACGCAGATATTGCTAGTGACATTATGCCGGATGCTGATAATACCTATGACATAGGTAAAGTAGGAAAGCGTTGGGCTACTGGAAGATTTGCTAACGTCACAACTAATACATTAACAACAAACGACTTAGATTTTGGAAGCATTGATTTGATTTCAGTGCCAGGCAATATAATATATGTAGCTACCAATGGTGGAGATACAAAAACAGGAACACACCCCCAAGATCCTGTAAGAACTATAGCTAAAGCATTATCACTTGCTTCATTAGGAGATACTGTTTACATTTACCCAGGACAATATCAAGAAGCATTTCCTTTAAATGTACCTCTTGGTGTTACTGTTAGAGGACACAGTTTAAGATCAGTTGAAGTTTCTCCAACAAGTGGATCACAAAGTAACGATGCTTTTGTTTTACAAGGTGACTCTGCTGTAGAAGATTTAACTATAAAAGATTTTTATTATAATTCAGGAAGTGACACAGGTTATGGATTTAAATTTGCTCCTAACTTTAGAGTTTATTTAAGATCTCCATACATAAGAAACGTAACTGTAATTACAAAAGGAACGACAACTTCAACAACAGATCCAAGAGGATTTGATTCAGGTGATGCTGGAAGAGGAGCATTGTTAGATGGAAGCATAGCAAACAGCGATTCAAGAGAAGCATCTATGTTGTTTCACGCTGTAACTTTTATTACTCCAGGACAAACAGCATTAAAAATTACCAACGGTTCAAGGGTTGAATGGTTAAACTGTTTTACATATTTTGCTGATAAAGGAATACACATTGTTGACGGAGCAACTGGACTTAAAGGTGACGGAAAAACAAAAATTAAGTACAGCGGATTATCAGGATCTGCGCCAGGACCAGGAAATACAATTTCATTATTTAATGCGGCTGGCACACAATTAGCAACAGCAACTATAGAATCGGTAGCAACCAACGAAGTAATAATTGATGGTAAACCAACAGGATTTATTACTCCATTAAGTAGAGCAAAGAAAACTGTTACAGCAGTAGGAAATGCTCAAATTACAACAACCAGTCCGGTAAAGTTTGGATCTGGAATGGGTCTTTTAGATGGAACTGGTGATAGGTTTAGTATTACAACATCTTCAGACTTTGGGTTTGGTACTGGAGACTTTGATGTTGAGGCTTGGATTTATATTTCAGATGACACAGGGACAGAAACATTATTTGATTTTAGAGCAGGAAGTGATACAGATAATGGATTACATGTATATTTTGTAGATAGAAAACCAAAGGTATACATAGGAAATACAGAAATTTTAGCACCAAACGTCACCCTTACAAACACAACTTTTTATCATGTAAGTGTAACAAGAGTTGGAAATACTTTGAGCTTGTTCATTGATGGCTTATTACAACAAAATATAGTAAACACAACTGACCTTGGAACGACTAAACCTTTAATTATTGGATCTAAGTATGACGGAAGTTCAAGCGACTGGCAAGGCAGAGTTGATGATGTAAGAATAAGAAAAGGAACAGGTGTAAACTCTGCTCCTGGATCAGCACCAACTGCTCCAAAAGTTGTTGACCAATATACTGTTTTGAAATTAGACTTTAATGGTGATAACGGAAGTCAGTCAATTCTTGATGATGATACATTTATACAAGACATTAGATTTAACAATGGAGCAACAGCAACCGCGTTGACACTAGTTGATCAATCAGACTTTGGCGGAGAAATTAGATCGATAGCAAGTGCCAGCGTATATGGAAATTACGGAATATACGGTGACGGACCAGGTGTTATAGTATATGCTATCGGAATGAATCTAGCATACATTGGTACAGGTAAAGATGTTACAAATGATACGACACAAGTAATTCAAGACAATGAAGTGACAGCACTTAATGGTGCTAACATTTATTTTAGCACAGTAGACCATAAAGGTGATTTTAGAGTTGGAGATTTATTTAGAGTAAATCAATCAACAGGAGAAGTTACTTTTACTAATGCTGAATTTTTATTTAATAACAATCAAGGTATTACGTTTACTGACGGAGTCAACACTACAATCATTGACGGTACAAAAGTTGAATCTGGTGCTATAAGAATTACAGGCAACACAATATCAAGTACAAGTGGTGACATAAATTTAAACAGTTCATCTGGTACTATTAACTTATTAGACAATGTTGCTATTACAGGAAATTTAGATGTTACTGGAAATGTTAGTGTTGGCGGAAACATCACGCTTGGTGACGAAGCTACTGACACAATAGATATTCAAGCTAGAATAGCTAGTGATATTGTTCCAAGTGTAGACAACACTTATAAATTAGGAACAGACTTATTAGCTTGGTCTGAATTAAACGTAGGAAAAGTTGTTGTTGATGATATTAGTATAGATAACGACACGATACAATCTACAGCAAGTGACGGAAGTATTAATCTTGTACCTAACGGCGCAGGAAAAGTTGTAATTGATAATTTAAAATTTGATTCAAATATTATTTCTAATGATAGCGGAGATATTGTTTTAGATCCTAGCAGTGAATCTGTACAGATTGATAGTACAGGAGCATTGATATTACCTAAAGGAACCACAGCTCAAAGACCTGGATCTGCTATCACAGGAATGATAAGATACAATACAGACACAAACGTCTTTGAAGCATACGACGGACAATGGACTGAATTAGGTGGTGTATACGATGATGACAGAGATACTTATATTACACCAGAACTAACACCTGGCGCAGATGACGATACAATACGCTTTTATGCTGGTGGATCTGTTGTAGCAGACGTTACAGCAAATAGATTTGATATTAAAAAATTAGAAGTAGATGACATATCTGTATCAGGAAATACGCTACAAACCATAACAACCAATCAAAATTTGGTGTTAACAGCAAATGGCGGCGGATTTGTTTCCATAGAAAACTTTAGTTTTAACGGAAATCAGATAACTAATACTATAGACGGTGCTGTTACTACATTAAAACAGACAGGTACTGGATATTTTAAAATTGACGGTACTGGTGGATTTGTAATACCTGTAGGTACAAACGCTAATAGACATCCAACTCCTGTTACAGGAATGATGAGATATAACAGCGTAGCTGACAGGGTTGAAATTTACGATATAGGTGGTAACTGGGTATCAGTTGCTGGTTCAACTGGTGCTGTTTCGTTTAATGATGCGGAGGAAATAGCTATCAAACTTGCTTTGACAATTTAGGATAAAAAATATGGCAACAAATTTTAGAAACATAGTAGGAAAAGACATAGGAACGCAGAGAGTGGCTGTATATACAACACCATCAGCAACTAGTACTACAATTATAGGAATGAATATAGCAAACTTAACTGATTCAATGGTAAATTGTACACTTGAATTAGGAGATGAAGGAAGTACGATTGGTACACTTATTAGAAATATGCCTATAGCACCAAACACGGCAATGAAACCAATCGGAAAAGGTGAAAAAATTGTTATGGATGCAAATAACGTTTTATATGTAACAGCGAGTCAAACAGCATCATTAGATGTGATACTCAGCATAGTGGAGATAGTATAATGGCCGATACATTTTTAGGACAAAGTATTACTGATATGGTTGCTCAAACCGATCAGAGATTCTTTTATGGATTACGCAGAACAGCAGACGGTGAGCTTTTTATTGCTAAAATAGATCAACTACAAGCTAATGATTCTGTTGTAGTAAACAATGAAGGTGATCCAACACAAAATTATGAAGATTTTGAACAAGGTCAAGATTTTTATGAAGGCAGAAATGTAAATCATGAAATTGTTTATGAGAATTTAAATTATGAACAATTTAGATGGGATAATAGAAGCATCAATTACTACATAGATGATAGTGGTAACCTTGTAGCTAGAATTAATGAAGGATACACATATCCTACAGGAGTATAATAAATACATAAAAGGTTGAAAAAATGGCAGATTTTAAGTTAAGCAGAGTTAGATTTAATTGGAAAGGTAGTTGGACCGGAGGAGGCAATTATATCGTAGATGATATGATTGAGTACAATGGTTACACTTATGTGGCGTTAAGAACACATATTTCCGCAGACTTTTACAACGACCTAGCAGGTACAGATAAAACTCCTGCTCAACCTAAATGGAAAAAACAATCAGAGGGTGTAAGTTGGAAAAAAGAATGGTCAACTAGCACTTTTTACTCAGTTGGAAATATTGTAAAATATGGTGCGTCTGTTTATGAATGTACTGAAGCACATACATCATCATCTACTTTGGCGTCAGGTACTGATGGACTTGTAGCTGATATAAACAAATGGACACTAGTTGCTGTATCATCAGCAGACTGGAAATACAACTGGACAATTAATACACTTTATAGAATTAATGATCTTGTTAGATACAACGGTAAAGTTTACAAATGTACAGCTCAGCACGTTTCAGCCGCAACAATATTATTAGGACTAGAAGCTGATCAATCAAAATGGACTGTATTATCAGATTCTGACACTTGGAGAGCAACTTGGGCTATTGGAACAAGATATAAAGTTAATGACATAGTTAAGTATGGCGGTATTGTATATAAATGTATTGTAGGACATACTTCAGCAGACAATACAACATTAGGATTAGAAGAAGACCAATCTAAATGGGAAATACAAATTTCCGGAATAGAATATGTAGTCAACACCGATGCTAACACAGGATTAATATCAGGAGAATGGGTAGGCGGCACTCGTTACAAAGTAAATGATATTGTAAAACGTGGCGGCAACATAATGAGATGTATTGTTGGTCATACAGCAACAGTTGGTGATAATGGATTCAATGTAGATTATGCCGCAAGTAACTGGACAACATACATTCCAGGAACAACTTACGATAATGTTTGGGATAACGGTGTATACTATCAACCAGGCGATTTAGTATTATACGGTGGATACATTTATAAAGCTGTTACTTTTAACACTAACAAAGCACCAAGTCAATACGGATCAGATTGGAATCTAACATTTGAAGGATACAAATTTAGAGGCGATTGGAACAACGCAGGATCAGCAGATAGTGCGGACGTAAATTATAAAACTGGAGACATTGTAAGACTAACAGGAAACTTATATATTGCTATCCAAGATAGCACAAACTTACAACCAGATCAATGGCCAACTTATTGGGAACATTTAGTAGACGGTAGAGCATTTAGAAACTTTTGGGAAGATAACACAGAATATTACAAAGGTGATATAGTTACTTGGGCAGGTACTGCTTACATAGCTTTAACATATCATCGTTCAACTGAATCAGCATCAAGACCAGACTTAGATGTAGAACAACCAGATCAAAATTACTGGAAGTTAATGATTCTAGGAAATAGAACTAATAAACTTGCTAGAAAAGGTGACCTAAAAACTTTTGAAGATCAAGACTCAACTGCTATTGATACACAAAGATTAGCTATAGGACAGGATGGTGCGGCATTAATATCAAATGGTACAATGCCAGCTTGGGACTTAATTGATCTAGCAGACAAAGTATATTATGTTTCTCTAGATGGAATAGATGACCCAGATAGAGGAGGCACTCTTAATGCTCCATTTAGAACAGTAAGATATGCTACACAATATCTATTCGAAGATGAAGTTAACAGAGTAGGTACCGGAGCAACTATTTTTGTTACAGCAGGAGATTATAAAGAAATACTTCCAATCAGTTTACCAGCAAAGGTGGCACTGGTTGGAGCAGAACTAAGATCAACAAGTATCAGTCCTGCCCTTAATGAAAAAGACGTTGTGCTTGGTCCAAGAAATGCCGCAGGAATACAAGAGCCTTTAACAATCCCAACATTGAACGAAAGAAATAATATGTTCTATGTGAGAAATAGCTGTGGTATTAGAAGACTTACTTTAAGAGGACTTACTGGAGTTTTAGGAACAGCAAACGCTTATGGTACAAAAAGACCAACCGGCGGAGCATTTGTTTCTTTAGATCCAGGAACTGGTGCTACTGACACTGATGTTTGGATTGCTAGTAAATCAAAAGCATATTACACACCAACTACTGCTTCTTATAATCCAGCAGACGGTGTGTTTACAATGACATTACCTACGCAACAATATACTGTGACTGATGCTACATACGATCCTAAGACAGGTGTAATGGTAGCTACAATAGGTAATCATACTTTAGATGTTGGAGAAACAATTAGAATTGCTACAGAAAGTGTATCATTTACTTGTTCAAAAGATAATTATGGCTCCGTCCATGCCTATCCAAGAATAAGTGATCCAGCGGCAAATGCCGATATTAGAATATTTGACAAGACTGCTACAACTATTTCAGTAAATGTAGGTAAGAGTAAAGATACAGATCAATATACTCATAAATTTTCTAGTGCTACTAACAACGGTATAACTTGGAATCATAATTTAAAAATTGGTAACTCAATAGCCATAGCCGGTAACGCTTTTACATTTACTTGTACAATGGATGGGAACACAGCACAGAAAACATATCCAAGAACAACAGATCCAGCTTACAATCAAAAATTAGCAATCACAGCAGTAACTACAGAAACCTTTACGGTAAATGTAGGTAAATCTAGTGCTAGTGATCAGTATGCCCATACTTTTGTTTCAGTAGTGCCTGAATCAGTAAGTTTTGAAAGAATATCAGCAGGACGCTCACCATATATCCAAGGTGTTACAACTATTGGAGATAATTGTGTAGGAATGAAAATTGATGGTGCGTTACACAATGGTGGTAACAGATCAATAGTTGCTAATGACTTTACACAGGTGTTAAGTGATGGTATTGGATACTGGGCAACTAATTTAGGTAGATCAGAACTTGTTTCGGTATTTACGTATTATGCTCACATTGGTTATCTCGCTGAAAACGGCGGAATAATGAGAGCTACAAACGGAAATAACTCTTATGGAGACTTTGGTTCGGTTGCTGAAGGATTCGATGCTAACGAAATACCGCAAACTGCCACTGTCAACAATAGAAGCACAGAAGCACAAGTTGATAATATATTTACAGATGGTTCGCAGGTACTTGCTTTAGAATATACTAACGCAGGTGAAACTTATAGCACAGCATCCGCGGCATTTACACAAGTTGCTGGTACAGGCTTATCTGTGTATTGGGATGAATTTAGACAAGGTGCTGTAAACAAAGTTGAATTACAACTACCAGATGGCAGTACAAATGTTGGTGGTAGGGGTTTCCAATTTGCTACTAACACAGCTCAAGCAGGAGACTTAACAAGTATTACATTGTCACAAGCAGAATCAAGGGAAGCTTCTAGCATTAATGGTTCAAGAATTATGATTACGGAAGGTCCAGGTGCTGGGCAATATGGTTATATTGTAAATTATAACTCTTCAACAAAAGTAGCACAGGTATACAAAGATAGCACAGGCACACCTGGATTCGATAATTTACTAGCAGGTAAGGTAAACGCTACGGCACTAGGAGCAACAACGGTTTATACTATAGAGCCAAGAGTGACTATAGCGGCACCAACATTTAACGTTTCTAACAACAGCGTACAATCTGGTGCTCCGGACATTGGATATAGTGATACATTAGGATTATGGTACTATGGAGTAACAGGTACTGATGATTTTTATACATCACCAGATGGAAGTGTATGGACACAAAGACCAACTTCAGGAAATAATATTGCCTCTCAGAATTATACAGCATTTTCAAAATCAGGTCCAATATTAGCCGCTGTGGCAAGTGCTACAGATACTTTAGTATTTTCAAATGATGGAGCTACTTTTGATACAACAACTTTACCGGCAACTAATAACTGGACAAGAGTTCAAATAGGTGGACTAAATGATGATATTATAATGGCAACTGGTGATAACAACAGTGACATTTATGTTGGATCACTTTCAACTTCAAATGATAGTACCATTGTTGCAGGAAATTGGACAACTAAAGCACTTGGTACAGGAAATAAAAACTGGGTAGGTTTAGCTTACGGAGCAGGTAAATGGATTGCTATTGCTACGGATGGTACAACAGTAACTTCTACAGACAACGGAGTAAGTTGGAGTTCAGGTTCAGCAGTTACACCAGGTGGAGCAGAAGAATACACTGATTTAATTTTTGGAAGTAATGCTTGGGTAGCATCAATGAAAAATTCAGATAGAATAATTTATAGTGCTGACGGATCTAACTGGTATGATGCGGCTTTACTAGGAGACTCAACAACCAACGCATGGAAAGTTGGCTACACTCAAGGTGCTTTTGTTGCTGTAAATGAAAACGGAAACGCACTTGAATCAGGTGATGCTCATAACTGGAATACTATTTCTACAATCAATAACTTAACAGCTATTGTTGGAGGATTAGCTAATAATAAGCCAACCTGGATTGGAGTAAGACAAAGTACAGGAACAGGAAATATTATTACAGGCGGTAAGAGAGCTTTTGCTAGAGTAGATGTTGCTACAAATAAAATATCTAAATTTGTTTTATATGAAGTAGGAAGTGGATATGATTCATCAACACCTCCAACTTTGACAGTTTACGATCCGGGCGAGACAGGTGAACCTTATTACGAAGTAAATGTTGCCAATGGTGTATTAGGACAACCAACTTTCTATAATAGAGGTACAGGTTATGCGACAGCAGTAGTAGCAGTTACTGGTAACGGTTATGCTGAAGCAAAACAAATAGGTAATTCAATGGTCATTACAGGAATAGATATTGTACCAGGACCTGGAGCAAACGTTGTATTTACAGGAGATTCTACAGTCTACAGATTAGTTAAGGTTACTAAGACTGAAGGTAGTGCTCCTAATAGACAGATTACTTTCCAAATATCTCCAGTGCTTTCAAGAGGCACAGCACCTGCTCATGGTGTAACAGCTACAATTAGAGAAAGATATTCACAATGTAGATTGACTGGACATGACTTCCTAGATATAGGTACTGGTAACTTTGCTAACACAAACTATCCTGCACTTTACATAGCAGGACAGACAAGTGTGAATGAAACAGAACAGGCAAATGAAGTACGTGAAGCAAACGGTGGTAGAGTCTTCTACACAAGTACAGACCAAGATGGTAACTATAGAGTTGGTGAACTATTTAAAGTTAGCCAAGCACAAGGTGGAGTTACTCTAAGTGCTGACTTCTTTGACCTAGAAGGATTAGATGAAATCAGATTAGGTGGAATTAGTGTAGGTGGTACACAAGCTGTAATTAGAGAATTTTCAACAGAAGTTACATTTGTAGCTAATAGTAATAATATTGTTCCAACACAAAAAGCATTGAAGGCTTATATTGAAAATAGATTTACAGGTGGTGGATCAAATCTGTTTACAAACGCACTTACAGCTGGACAAATTAAGTTAGAATCAAGAACTATTTCCAACACAGCAGGATCAAATAATCCAAATGCTATGACAACAATATCACCTAATTTTGAGATTAGGGGGTCGTTAGGCGGAGGACTAGCGGCACTTAATATGTTCTTTTCATCAAGAACTGAAAGAGATGACTTTAACGGATA
>CEPA01061955.1_pt1 | contig 15918 bp, 26 predicted proteins | sample 356241 | NCBI WGS metagenome assembly CEPA01 (sample SAMEA2620542, study PRJEB7988) | marine metagenome | biome: marine biome (ENVO:00000447); feature: surface water layer (ENVO:00002042); material: "saline water (ENVO:00002010), including plankton (ENVO:xxxxxxxx)" | depth 5 m
ATCGTATCCCATAGCGACGAGCTCGGAGACAGTCATAACCCGGCGGTGACCGACATATGACGCCTGATCCAATGACTTTGCTTCACGCGAAATTAGGAACTCCTCAGGTGGAACGGCCTCCATCTTAACTCTACCGTCCGGGTGAGTGTATGTAGCCCTCACTGAGTGCACCATTGGAGGCGGTAACATTTCACCCGTCATTGGATCCATCATGGGCTCACCGGCTGGCTCAGAGGCTAAGACTTGAACCTCAACGTCATTATCTGACATGAGAGCTGCGAGAGCATTATCGTCTAGCCCGGTCCAGTCGTGTGTCTCAAATTTTGTCTGATCATCCCAGTAGCATTTTAGTACGCCTACTTTACGAATTAGAGCATCTTTAAAGGCTGCGTGGATCTGTAAAAAACCGTCGTTGTCTCTATTGATAACGTACCGGGCATATTCCGTCGCTTGCTTTGCCGCCTCTATATCCTCAGCCGATTGTGGCGCGTATTCCACCGTATTCTCAGTAGAATTAAAAATACGCATCAGAGATGGCATAATGGCCTGTACGGTATCCCGGACATCCATACTTACAATTTGAGATCTGCCGGCCTCTTCATTACCGAAGGGATCTCCCCTGTAATATTCAGTGGCCGTGGCGCGCAGTGGAGATACCCAGTTATCAACAAAATCAATTGCGTCTTCTATCTCTTTTCCTACGATACCTTTCAGCTCCTCATCGTCCATGATGTTAGGATCGAGTTCAGCTTCCAGCTCTTGCACGAGTTCGCTTATTTCATTTTCCATCTTACTCGCCTTCCTCATTTTCTATCTGCGATAACAGGCCAAGGCCAGCTAGGCCAGCCATTATATTTGGGTCATATACGTCTTTAAATTTTGCAAACCGGCTTTTAATTACCGCCGGATCGTTAGCAGTTCTGTCAACTAACATGATGTTACTTATGTTTTCTTTTGTGAAAGCATCATCAAGGCCAAACGAGTATTTCAATCCAGCGCGGTCATCTATTCCCTCTACAAGATTAATATAAGGAATATTAGTATAACCTTTATCTGTGAGTTCTTTTCTAAAAAGATCTACACCTGTATCTAAATCAACATTTTTTGCATCAGCATAAGCGTTCATAACTTCCTTAACACCATCCTCATTTAAAACTTTTTTTCCATCTATAGTTTCTACCATATGAGGTCTTATATCTGCTTTAATTCCAAACTCTTCAAAATCTTTAATTTCAAATGGTTTGTCAGTTCTAATTTTTAAAGGTAGTGTTTGTCCAAATTCAGTATCTGTAACTTTTCTCCAGTTTTGAAACGCATTAAATCTATCGGCTGCCTGAGCTGGAGTTCCAACGTGAACACCTATTTGATCAAACCTTGGAGCTCTACCACCAGATTTTCTTATTACAGGCGGCCTAAGCATATTACCCTCCATCTCGTTTACCCTCATGTAATGAGCTGCATCCTCATAATTGGGTATTTTTCCCTGGGATTTCAATGACTTAGCAGGTCTTGCAGACGTTTTTAAGGCTTGTTTTAGGCCGAGGCCGCTTAAACCAAGATCTAAGGCAGTAAAGCCTGTATTTAATGCGGCGCCGCCATAGTTGCCAGCTCTAAAATCTTTGACGGCCTGACCGCCTGACATTGCTCCAGCGGTTACGGGTAGGACGTTAGCTAATCCGGCGTTATCAAGATAATTTAAAATGCCCGACTTAGGTCCCCCAAAAGCACCTGTCCCACTTCCCGGCATAGCCCCACCGAATAATCTTCTTGACGTATTCTTACCAATGTAAGGCGTGAGAAGATCAGTCATATCCTCTGCAAAAGTAGTATCTCTAGGTATTAATTGTGGACCTCCCGGGTTTCTCCTAGATATTTCTGTCACCTGATCCAGTAAAGAATAAGACGGTCCAAACATTGGTCCGGGAGTGCGAGTTGGTCTACTGCTCATTTTTATCTCGCCTTTCTTCAGTGACTTCAACTTTGTATTTTATCTGCAAAGGATCGTCAGCATTTAAAGTTTGTAAAATTTTAATTTTATATGATGGATCTGTTTCAAGTAAAGACTTCGAGAAATCATCCATTTCCATTTCATAAACTAATGTCGTCATTTTTCTAAAGTCTCCAAGTATTTTAAAAGATCCATAAACTGCCCCTCAGGAGGTTTTACAAACTCGGGCACAATTGGATCGAATTGTGTAAATACGTTTGGGCGTCCTTTTCTATTTTGTAAACCTAAATATTTAGCAGTCTTTGCCATATTCATGGCCTCAGATATTACCAGATTTGTTACCTCATTTGGAGGTAAATCAAATATTTCCTTATCAATTAATATATCTTCAACTTTTTCTCGGGCCAGAGGTAAAAATTTATCAGCGTCATCACTGATGTCATAAAACCCCTCAGACGGTTTTTTAGTTGTGTGAATAGCGTCACCTAATCCTGTTTCTTTAGAATACCCCTCTGATGCCCAATAACTTTGCGGTGGATATGGATCGTAAAACTCCTCCGGCTTCTGACGGAACGGAGTTGTTCGAACCCCAGATCTTGCCAACGACGCTTCAGCCCCTCGAATATTTGGATTAGTTAAATGCTTCATAGGGTCAATAACAGGGCGCACTTTATCTGAAAAGTGTATGAGATTTAATAAACCTCTTACTGTTGGCAAAGTAAAATTTGTCATATTTTAACGTCTCTGCATATAATTTAGGAGATCCATTTGCATACTCTGAGGCATTGAGGCCGCCGCTGTGAGGCCGAATATAGGAATACTTCCCTTTACCATACCCTTAACTACCTCTTTAGGCGTCAGGCCGGTTATTCTACTAGTTCGCTCAATTGCCTCGTTTACGAATTGGATCATAGGCTTACCAACCTTACCCGTGCCTCCGTGCCAAATAACTTCCTGCACGTTTCGAGGGTCAGTGTTATATTTGTCAGCTAATCGATGAACAGGTTTTTCTGCTGATCCATAAAAATCTGGTTTACCTTTTCCCGGGACAACCAGCTTAGTCATTTGCTCATCCATAGTGGCCCGGTCTGCGGCTCCTAAAAAATTTGTACTAAAGTTAAATCTTTTAGGGTTTGCTATTGGATCAATCAACCCACCTTGATTTCTTAACTTTTGAGCTTGTGTTACATTAGTAGATAAAAACCTTCCTCCAATTGGGTAAGGAAATTGATGAGCATCCACAGGCAAGCCTGACTTTTTAAAATTCATAAAATTTTCAAACATAGCAGCTCTGAGATTTGCTGTTGGATCCATGCCTCCGGTCCAAGTTGCCATGCTATCAGCAAACATTTTTTTAAACATTTTCTCGCCAGTGCCGGGGCCGTATTCATCAATGAATTCTTTTTCGAGCTGGCCCATAAAATACCATTTATCAGTGTCTGGTATATCTAAGCCTTTTAGGTATGCCTCCTGTAATTTTTTCATAGCCTCAGGGCCCCCGTAGAGCTCGTCGTGCTTTGCAATAGTTTCCGGCTTTTTTGGAACAAGACTTAAAGTTCGATTTGGTGCGGCAGCCTCAGGATATTTTGTTCGATCAACGTCAAATCTTTTTGATACGTCAAAAAATGGCTCGTATTCACCCTCGTTAATAAGTTTTTGAATTTTTGCCATTGCTTTAGTCAATGCTTTTTGCTCGGGAGATGGAACTTTTTGATCAAAAAATTGACCGGGCTTACCCTCCTTAGGCATTTTAATTGGAGGAACAACCTGAGGATATCTTCCCCGTAAAGCAAATCTTAAAACGTCATCTAATATACTAGCCATCACCACTTTTCCTTATTTGCCCAATAGGCTGCCGACATTTTGCCTTTGGATATGTTTTTTGCGTGCCTCGCCTTGAAAGATTTACGGCGCGCCTTGTCTTTCGCCGTCTTTGGCGACTTCCCGGCTCCACTTACACCCTGCTGCCCGAAACGAATTGTCTTAACTTTATCGCCCTCCTTAGCCACGACTACGTGACTTTTCTTTGGGTGATTGGGCGTGCGCTTCGGCTTGTTGTAGCCGCTGACACCGGCCCGGGCTAGTCGTGGATCTTTTTTCTTACTCATTTCAGTATGTCTGGTAAAACGTCAAAAAATGACATTGGAGCCCGGAGGGGCATTTGCGTCATTACCGGCGCAGACTGCATTGTCTGATTATAACCCATCGGCTTAACGCCGATTAAATTTAAAAACATACTCGAGGGTCCTCCCTCAAATCTGGGACCGCTTTCGCCTTTGCCAAAACCTCCGCCATCAAAGGCGTCAGTCAAGTCTCTTTGCATTTGAACTTTAGCAAGTCTAAACGGACCGCCCCTGACCGGGTATCCCTCGCTCTCGGCGAGTGCAGCGTAAGCGTCAGCTCTTTCGTTTGGATCAAATCCCATTCTTCTATATGAGCCAGTTGGATCCATACGAATACTATGTTCTGTAGCGTCGTAATATTCTTGGGTTCTATCTTTCATTCCAAAACCCATAGCTAGTGCATCTAGCAAACCAATTGTCATTTTTTAGACCCCTTCTTCTTGGTTGTTTTGGCGGCTTGTTTAAATGCTTTGTTACTTGGTGCACCCTTTGCACCCTTCTTACGCATTTTCTCAGGTTTTTTGCCGGCGGCTTTCTGACGTTTGATACGTTCACGTTTAGCATGGATATTGGCATAGAGGCCGCGCTTTTTAGCCATTATTTTTTGCCCTTCTTTTTGTAGCTAATTTTTTTGCCTGACTTTTTAGCTGCCTTCTTTGCAGCCTTCATTCCCTTAGTATTGTATGCATATGTTTTGCCGCCGACTTTTGGCATGATAAGCCTCCTTCATAAGTTTGCCCTATAATACATTATTTTTAAGTTAAATAAACCCCGTGCGTGGGAGGACACACGGGGGAGCTCCTAGGGCTCTACGGCAGAAGGGAACCCACCGCTAAATATATTGTGCCATTAATGTAGTTTTTTTTCAATTTGTTTAATAATAGTATACAGTAGCCGTTACCAGCAGGAGTTAATATGCCGTATAAAAGTAAAGAGCGGCGTAAGACTTACAACAGGTCTTACGGCATGAAGTGGTATCTCGAAAACAGAGAAAAAGTTTTGGAGAGTAATAAAAAGCACGTCCAGAGACACAGAGAAAAATGGTGGGAATTCAAATCAAAGTTGAGATGTGAAAAGTGCGGATTTTCTCACCCGGCGGCTATCGACTTCCACCACCCAGAAGCAAAGGGCGATACAAAAGTAAGCCACTACGTCTCTCACAAACAGTGGAAGCGCGCGTATGAGGAGGCTGCAAAGTGCCAAATATTGTGTGCAAACTGTCATCGAGTTTTACACTACGAAGAAAAAAAATCGTAAGTCATTGATTTCCCTGGATATTTAGTTGCATTATTAACTTGATGTTAACAAAATAATAACTATATTAATAGGAGAAGTTAATTTTCAAGGAGATAAAAAATGTTAGATCAAATTAATAATGCATTCGCAGAATTAGATCAAAAAATGCACGTTGCTGCTATTGAATTTACAAAAGAAAAGAAAGCAAACTTTCAAGAAGAGTATGATAAAAAGCAAAACGAATATCGTGATTTAATTTCTAAAGGAGAAATGAAAGGGGACCGTATTTATGGAGCTATGTATTATTGGACTGTGAACTATTACGGATCTAGAGCAATGATGAATTTAATTGATGGATGTGGTTTACAAGATGCTTTGGAAAATGTTGAAAAAAATGTCCAAGCAAAAATTGACCGACGTAATGCACAGATCATGAACGCATTAAGAAAAAAAGAAGTTACTGAAATTCCAGAGTTTAAATTAGTTGAATATTCAAACGGTGTGGAAGGCTTCTTCGACGTAGCTGGTCATAAAGTACACATCAGAACAATCTTAGCTGGTGGTTACAATATTCAATGCCTACACGCTAGAACTTTAGTCAACATTAATTAATCAACCGGGGGCGTAAGCCCCCACAACCTACGGGAGAAAAAAATGCAAGTAAAAAGTATAACATTAGCGAGGGAAGATATTAACAATCCTTTGCATCCGTTTCTATGGCAAGAAATTTGCGCGGACTTGGGCTTCGATGGTGGTAACAGAGATGGGGAAGACAACTGGCCTAACACTATTCACCTAACAGTGACTGAAGCGGAGGAGGTGTAATGTTAAAAAATTGTCGAAAATTTCTAATGAAAGATCTGCCAATTGGAACTCCGTTTAAGACCAATATGGCTTCAAAAACTGTTTTTATGAAGTGTAATAAAAGAGTTGAGTATTTCGACGGGTGGTTAAAGACAGGTTACGAGTGCAAAAAAATTGCTGATCGTAACGGTAAAATCAAAAAGCCTAAGTGGGGTTACACATGGTCTGGTGACTTCCCAGTGTGGGCAGAAAAGGGAGAAGTGTAATGCGTTTATATAATAGCAGCTATGGTCAATGGTTTGGAACACAGAGGGACGCCCAACGGGGCGCTCCTCGCGACTGGACCGAGGTTGACGTGCCTACATCTAAGCAGGATCTCATCAACTGGTTAAACGCCAATAAAGTGGGATCAATGGCGGATGACAATTTAACTCGAGATCCTGACGGCAATATTGTTGCGCCTTATGATCCTGATGCGCCGGTAGGTCTTTACGAGCCAGAGCTCCCCAGCTCTGACGATGTAAAGCTTGTCAAGAGCGCTGAGAGTTGGGTGCGGTGGTCACTGGATAAACTGATCATGGGCGAGAAGGATGAGGCAATCGAAATGTTAAAGCTTGGGCTAAAGGCTCAGAAGGGAGAAAAATAATGTCAGACAATCCATATAGCCTATCAAACCAAACAGAGTTTTTTCATAACATCATTACTGATGCATTGAATTACCTCGACGGTTACCGCTTTCAAATGACTAAGGAGCAAAAGCAAAAAGCACACGACGTGCTAGTCGTTAAGGCTCCTAACAGGCGCAGCAATTGTAGCCGGGCTGGTTTTGATAGTATAATAATTTGCACGACTTACTGGCAAATTGAAAACGTCATCAGCGGCAAATCCCAAGGCGTCAAGGCCAGATTTAAAAAGCTGGGTTACGTCAAGCCGGGGCACTACTACTGGAACGAGTATTGTCACTTTGATGCGGATCCTAAGTGCGGTGGTATGCACGTCAAAAAAGGCGACGTCGATCACGGTAACTTGATCCAAGTCTTGCACGAGCTCTCACACTTTGTGCAGCACAATCTGTATCATAGTAACCCGGAATACTGGGGTAAGTATATGCGTAAGGCGCACGGTGAAGGCTTCAGAGATATTTACTCTATGCTTCGAGAGAAGTTTTGTAATGACCCGGTGGTTCGTAAAGTCTGCATCGCCCTATGGAGGGCCGGGTTTAAAGGTAACTTAAATTGGGACCAGCGTATGGCTGCCCAGAAAATTGCTAAGGAGGTAGCGTAATGAAAAAACAAGGCGGCATAAAAGGCCACACAAATGTGGTGGAGAGTTCTCTTGTCGCAGGATCTCAGCTCGGACATAGTTTCTCACTGTCCGGGCGAGGCCACGGGAGAAAGAATAGAGTTTTGGACGGCTCGACAAACAGAGCCGCAAGGCGCGCAGCGGCGGCGGATAAGCGTAAGGGAGTTAAGTAATGTATGCTCTATTTATTGACAACGGTGACGAGTGGGAGCTCGTCGCCAAAAATAAACTAAAACAAAATTTGGAATTACATTTTTATTATGACTACAATGGATACACGCATCCAAAATACGAAAGATATTATGATAAAAATGATGGCAGGATTATCGAAACTGACGGGTCAGATAAAGAAATAAATGAGGCAATAAAAAAATTAAATAAAAAAAAATAACGTCAACTAGTAAATTTGCAAAATTTGTATGTTACAGTTAAAGTATACAACCGGGAGATTTGTAATGGTAACAAGTAAAGCTAATAAACATTTCACGCCTATTAACGGTAATGCTGCGAGAGTAGTCTTATCGAAGGGCACTCACTTCAAGCCTAAAAAAGAATTAAAAAACGTCTACAAGGATCCGATATATTTTAGAAAAGCGGATCACACGGCGCTGGGCGACGAGAGAAAACTCTATAAAGAAATGGTTGGTAAAAAGAATGGACGCATAACCGTTCTGGGTAAAGATTTAAATACGAAGAAAAATTGCAACGGAAGTATGTGGGTATGCAAATGCGCGTGCGGAAATTTTTTGCTGCTTAGATCTAAAAAAATTAAAAAGGGGATAATGCAGGATAGATGCAACGAGTGCCTGTACATACAGGAGTTGAGAAACAGATAACGTATACGGTAAGCCGTGAGTGCCGGTGGTTTTGAGTATTTCCCACCAAACCGCGCGCAGCTAGAGCCTCGTCTCCTTTCTTGGTGATCTAGCACTAAGGGCCAGTTTGATCAACTGGTCCTTTTTTATACAACGCCCCGGATCTCTCGACGCAGAGGCTTATTCCATGACCCGGCGGAGCTCGTGCCGTAAGCCATCGTCGTCATTTCATTTGCTAGACAGAGACAGACTGCATCGGCTCTATCGGGTGAGTTAATGCCTCGCTTTTTCATAGCCTCCTTACTCTCGACTTGTATCTTACCTGAGCTGGTAAAGTGATACCGGGGAGCTGCCAGCTCGGCCCAGAGCCTGTCGTCGTGAGGTATTTTAACGTCCATACCCTCCAGCCAAGCCTTACATTTAAACCAGAGCTCTGCGCGCAAATTTATATATGTATCCTTCTGGACGGATCTCTCCGATACGTTCAAGCCTCGAGCCGGGAGGCCCAGCTCTCTAAGTCGATCCAATACACCGGCTCCTAAGCCGACGCTATCGACGATGATCTCGACGGGCTTTTTAGATGTGGATGCAGCGTCGTATTCAGCCTTCACGGCCCCGGTCAATTGCATCAAGTCTAAATTATTCCACACGATGAGTGGGTGAATTACCGGGCCCTGTCGCTTACACAAAACAGAGCTATCATTTCCCTGCCGGGCAACGTCGAGGGCCCAGATAGAAATAGTATCCTCGTGGATCTTTACGTCGTTTTTCATGGCGTGGTCAATTAAAGATACCGGGATAACTGTATCACTTTCCGATGGAGGAAAATTTCCGAGCACGCGCACATGGTACGCCGGGCTATCCTCCCCGTAGCGATTTTTCATGTCATTAACGAAGTCGTCTGAGACGCGATTACTGTCAATACAGGATACGTGCATTGTGTGCCAATTTTCTTTCAGTCGATTGTGCGTATCGTAAAAAAAGCCAGTGTTCCGGGTGGGGTTCCCGGTCAAAACTGTCGTCGCGTGAATACCCGACATTGAACCGCTGGCGGCCTCGAAAACGCTCTCCGGGATACCGCTACTCTCGTCGGCCAATAAAAGCGTGCTCGGTGAGTGAACCCCGGCGAGTGCCTCTGGTTGCTCCTGTCTCGACGTCCGGCACGATATAAACGTGCTCTCCGGGGAGCTCTTGAGCTCAATGCGGTCACTTTTTATCTCGAGTAAATCGTCAAATGGCGGTTTTAAGCGTTTTGCAATATTTTTCATTTCAGCGAAACAGGCGTCAAAAAGTTGGGCAGAGGTGGGGGCGGTGACAACTGTCTTCGATGGCACGCGCATTAAAACGTGCCAAATGGCCGCCATAGCAACGGCAGAAGATTTACCGACGCCGTGGCCCGAGCGGCAACTGACACGTCTAATTTTTGGGTCAGCGACGGATTGCAAAAGCTCACATTGCCAGTCGTCTGGGTCCATCCCTATCACTTCCCGGGCGAATTTTACGGGATCGTTTCGATATCTTTTCATTAATTTTAAAAATGGGTTGCTGGTCATTTTCTACATCTCTATCTGTGATGGGGTGGTTGCAAAAGCCGGGGCGCGAACAAAAAGTAAGGGGGGGCTAAAAATCGATAATGCTGCATCGCGGCATCGAGTTTTTCGCATAATACGTATTATGTTAATTTTTGGCTCATTTTGCCCCATTTTCTTCGCAATTGCAGAAAAATCGGGCCGAAAGTTGACTTTTTTGCTGCTTTGCGGCATTCGCGCGCGCGCACGCGATTGTGATTGAGTGTGCGAAATCACGGATCAACTTCCTCAGCTTCTCCGTCGATAACATCACCAAGTAACTGCGCTGCTTGAGCGTGTAAGTCATTAACGCTTATATTTATAGCCACATCGCGCTGTCTCGTATCGTATTTATGATTAAGTTTACTCGCTATCCATTTATCAGTGTCAACTTTTAATCTCGACACATTAACATCCTCAGGCTGCGCGTTTTGAGCTGTGTCAACTGCACGCTCTGCATAATAATTCCCGGCTTCTGATAATGCCTGTTCATATCTGCCTCTCCTGCCATCAACAGCGTCGAGCCACATAGCAAATAACTTATAGCCAACGTCGAACTCCCTCATAAGAGATCTTACTGAAGTGCCAGTAGATATTCTGTCTAGCACCTCATCCTCTCCCATCTTTTCTATTACTGCAATCTTAGCTTTTCCTACCTTACCTACCATCTGATCCTATCTCCCCGGCTAAAGCTGAGTACCCACAAATATCCACCCAGTGATCTGCTTTATCAGGTGATACTCTTATCCTAGATATTTTAAGCAACACCATCATCACAGCTACATCAATGTGACCTATTTCGTAGCCAGTGTAAGCTGACCACAACTTAGCAGTATTTTCAAAATTTTCCCTTGCATCTCCATAATCAGCATTGCGGTCATTATTTATGACTTTCATTGCTTCCTTTAAAATTTCATCTCTATCCATTTTTACCACGGTATCTCATCCCCTATTGACCAGTCGATTGATTTATCAATTCCATCCCTAATTACGGTTGTTATTTTTGCCTTAGGAAAACTATCGTAAGCCTCCTCTAAAAACTTAGCCGTAAAATCATTAGATAATATTCTAGCAACATCCTCGAAACTGTAAACTATCCAGTCTTTATACTTCTCACGTAATATGTGAGCATTCCTAGACGCAATACAAACGATCCTGCCACCCTCGAGCTCGACGCAATAGCAATCCTCAGCCGGAGGCTTATGCCCGGCCTCAATTGCAGTCTTTTCTAGAACGTCCCACGCTCTCATAAGTTGACCAGCAATTTGATTAGTCGCCATTACATCGTTAGCCTCGACGGCGTAACCTAGCGCCTCGTAAGCAGCTTCAAAACGGCCAGCCATTTCTGGCGGCACAAACGTAGGCAATGTATCACCCCATTTATCAACTTTCTCCCGGGCAATACGATCCAGCGGTTTAAGTTGTCCAATGACTTCTGCTTTAATAGGGATATCCTCACCAGTAGGTCTGCCAAGTACATCACGTCCCTTCCTTTCAGCTTCTGTTAAAGTTATACGTTTAGTTCTCTTTTTATTTACCACGATACTATTCTCCTCAGTCGTTTTATATATCCGCCTTACTCCCTCCTCAGTTACGTATATATATACGTATAACTAAGGAGGAAGGTTTTTGCGGTGTATTCTCCTCAGTGTAAGCACTCTTCCTCAGTCGCAATTTCGGACTGAGGAAACGCCTCAGTGTAAAGTCGGAGCACTCCTCTCCACTTCTTGCAGTAGTAATCTGAAGTAAGTCAGATCTGCAATTCCATCGTCACACGCTCTCATCGCCTCGTGTCTGCTTTTGTTCACAAATATGTCGGCTGTCTTAGGGTTGCTATGGTTCCACTCGATCTCGTAGATCTCAGTCTCCTTATCGTAGACAAGCCTAGCAATTATTTCCGGTTGTTTTGCTTCACTCATAATCCTGCCTCTTCTCCTGTTATCCACACACCGACGCCGACAACTGTAACGTCTCTACCCTGCCTTTTATCATAAACTGGCTCCAACCTCAAAACATCAGTCTCCAACCACTTCTTAACTATAGCACGAATTTTAGCTTTCTCGTGTTTCTTTTCCGTGTCCAAGTCTAAAACTTTTGCCACTGCATTTCCTACCCACATATTTGCCCGGATGTTTTCTCTGTACGGATCCTCATTTTCCAGCGCCTCACCGACTACTCGCTGTACCTTCATTGCGTCCTTGACTGTCACGCCATCGAACAAGTCAGGCATTTTAAACGCCACTGCCACGCCGACGTACTCACCGTTAGGAAGCTGAACGCCCTCCATGCGCCTGTACACGGCCTTCTCCGCCGGCGGAGCCAAGTTAGCCTTGCCGTCGTCAACTCTGAATATCCCGAGGCTCTCCTGTTCACTTACACCCAATTTCAGCGCGTCCTCCTGACTTACTTTGTTAATAACTCTCGCAGCCCTCGCGGCTCCTATGAGTGACCCTGCACCCCGGACACTATCTACCGTTGCGTCATCGCCGTGCATTTTTCGTATATGGTGTGTCAATACGAAAGCGCAATCCGTCTTATCTGCAATCGCCCTGACGCTGGCTATCGCCGCATTCATTGCCACGTTATCATTTTCGTTGATTTGATTGGCGCCCACCCACGGATCCACAAAAACCATGCCAATATTATTTTGCTCTATCTTATCGGCCATGTAGTCTCTGAGCTCCTCGTCTACATCGAGCCCGTCCCGGGATTGTTTAGCAAATATAATCTTGAGATCTCTCCCGGCGTCGAGAAATAGTTTTCCCTTAACATCCTTTGCCTTGACGCCGTAGTGCATCATAGCAGCCGCCACCCGGCGCTGCATCTCCTCCAGCGGATCCTCGAGGTTAATGAGCCACACGTTGCACCTCTCGTGCACCATGTCCTCGATTAGAGACTGTCCCGTCGCAATCGACAGAGCCTCCACTGTCTGCATCGAAGTCTTACCAATGCCACCAGCCGATGCCAATACAGACACATTAGAGCGAATGTAGTGACGGCCATAGATCCAACGCCTCGCCGGGATCTTCGCCGGGTCAATGGGATCGTATGGCGTCGGCCACTGCCTCTCCGCCTCGATGATCTCCTGTTTCTCCTGCGCTACCGGCTTTGCCAGCGACAATGCCTCTCGAAGCTTGTCCTCGCCTACTTCCTGTAGGTAGTCGTTTGCATCGACGACGTTCTCGACGCCCAGCTCGTTGAACCTGACGACATACACAGACGTGCTACCGTCGCCACTGAGCACGTCAGCGCACTTGTCTACATCTAAGTCGGGATCGGCGCATATCGTAACGTCTGAGGCTCTAGGGACGTTGTATGACTGCATCCCGGCCTTACCAAATGTACACACGATAGCGGCCTCTACTTTATCTTTCGTAGCCTGATGTATTGACAGTGCATCCTCCGGGCCCTCAACCATAACGATTGCAGCCCCGTCGTGCTCATCACCAATACGCATAACGTTCCCGGCTATTACACCCCGGCTATACTTACTAATACCATTGTGCTCACGCTTCTTGCCCTCAGGCGTCAATAACACGGCCTGTATGCCTTGCACGTCGCCCTCCGAATTGAACGCAGGAAAGATAATCGCTGGCCCGTCGTATATGTTAGGACTAAATCGCGCTATATTCGTTGCTGTAGACGCTCTCAGGCCCCGTGAGTTGAGGTATAATAGCGCCGGGCGTATTGCATCCTTATTATCCCGGGATATCGGTACAGCCCTCTCCCACGCCTCGTTAGCCTTTTTGATTTTATCTTTTCTCGTCTCCTGATCTCGCACCAGCATTTCCTTACTGGCTAGACGCCCGATCAATCTATCGAATTCCGATACTGTGTATGGTGTAGTATCTGAGTTTTCTAAAATTTTTGGATTTTCTCCGCCACGCTTAAAGCCGGATCCTATTGTGGCCTTAATCTCTAAGTCGTGCAAGCCGACTGATTTTGCAGCCGTGTGTAATTCTATAATGGCTAAATCTATATTAGCCGGGGCCAAGTGTGCGTGCCTACCCAGCGCATACGCAGCCTTATTGAGTGTCTCGTTTCTACCGCCCTTTAAAGTCAGCGCAACATCGCTAACGGCGCTCTCCTTTACCTTTTGAAAGTATGCTTCAGACATTTATTTCTCCCGTAAGTTATTGATTTTATTGACTTAGTCCCTGGGAATAGCCCCGGGTATTTCACCGGGGCCATCGTTTTTAGAAACCGAAATCTTTTTTCTCGGTTGCCGGTGCAGCCGGTGTAGCCGGGGCCTCGTAACTAGAGGCAGCGGTTGGCTGTACTTCTACAGTCTTATCTTCACCGCTCGGACGGTCAATCCATTTAGCTATGTTAAATCCTACATCGTAAGAGGTTCCCTTACCTATCACAACAGGAGTTGACGTAGTAACTTGCACGACTGGAATTTTTGTCGCAAAGTTTGGATCTTCTTCCACTTGGTTATATAGTTTAGCGATAAACTGGTTTGCACCGTAACTATTATTGCTAAACTGTGCCTCACGGCCATTGGCCCAGCAATCAACCTCAAAACCCTTCTTGTGTGGGCTCCCCTCAGGCTTTTCAGTTTGCTGACCCGGTGACGGCCAAGCGAGAAACTCTCGCACTCCCACGTCAATGTGTAGCCATCCTAAGACAACATTTTTAATATCAATGGCAATTCCCTTACCCATATCAATCTCTTCAATGTCACCCTCAGGCGTTTTAATGGTCCACTTATTCTGTGGTAAATTTACTCTGACGTAAGACATATCAGAGGTTGTTTCACTTTCAAATTTAATTGGCATATGTGTCTCCTGACTAATTTTGCTCTTCAGTGAATTTAAAGGTATACGGCGGTATCTGGATCGTTTGCAACTCCCCATAATCATACGGCCATACACCGGTTTTTTGCGCCCAGACATATCTGTCCAGCGCGTATTCGACGGCTGCCCTGCCCTCTCGCAGTGACCGCTCATCGAGCTCGTAGACGCCCACAGTGTAGGGCGGTCCATTCTTATCGACGGCTATAAATACAAACCTGTCAATCTCGTGACCCTCAAGGGCCAAGCACATACGATAGAATTGATCCTGTATGTGATAGCCAAGTTTTCCAGCCTGAGAAGCGAACCCGGCAGGACTGGGATCTATCGTCGTCTTTAAATCTATTATCGCGGCAATATCTTTTCGCCATGCATCCGGCCTACACCTTAGGTCAACATTCCTGACGTGATCCTTTACGAAAATGCTGGGCTCTATCATAATATCTCCCGATAGGATCTTAGCCGCCTCCTCATTTGCCCATACGGCCTTAGCCATCTCATTGGCTTGCTTATACTCTGCCTCGGTCAATAGAATTGCCCCGGCAGCCTCGGCCTCCTCTTTTCTCTCGCTCCAAGCCTTGCCCCGGCGCGTCTCAGGTCCACACCAGACAGTATTGGATCTGTGGGGCTCTAGACAGAGCGTGTGAGTAGCCGTGCCTAAGTCGAATGCCTGAGAAGTCTTAGGCTCTGAATACTTGTAGTGAGCTAGGCTCTTCATGGCTATTGTCTTAGCACCAGAGGCGCTGAGTGACGGCTCTAAGTGATACTTTTCGTTTTCCATGTTAGGAATGATAGTCAATTTGTTTACTCCCATAGTTAGCAATGAGTAGGGCCTCAGCCCGGTGCTCATCTTTTTTTCTTGTTAATTGAGACGCGAGATTTGGATACCACTGCTGTGCCAGCCGTCTACTCGCGTCCTTGTCTCTCGGTAAATTTAGTGAACGCTTCCAAGAATTAGCGTTTACGATTGTATACGGTATCCGGGATAGTGCACAAGTGCTTGTTATCTGTCCGAATGCGTAACCAATTTTAAACGTCGATACGACGCCCTGCTTAGGCATGGAATGCTGTCTCTCGACGTAAATGTGTTTAACCTTATCAACACTGTAAAGAATGTCAGTCAGGGCCCTGACGTCCACACCACCCTCGTCATAAGTGGGTAAGTCGTGGACCTCGGCCCAGCCCTCTAGGGTCACTAATCCAACACCCCCGGTTTTATAACCGCAATCAATGCCAATAATCATGCTTTAACTTCTTCCCTTTAACTTTTGCATCCTTGGCAAATACGCCCCGGACGTAATCATTCTCAGAGATGCCTAGGTTTTC